>ERZ1066118.24-NODE-24-length-210238-cov-12.001946_pt1 | contig 210238 bp, 204 predicted proteins | sample MGYA00382765_ERZ1066118 | MGnify/ENA primary metagenome ERZ1066118 (study PRJEB33369, sample SAMEA5778348) | biofilm metagenome | biome: Industrial cooling water; feature: Water cooling tower basin; material: Biofilm | place: United Arab Emirates | collected... | reverse complement strand
TCCGCATGCTGGGCGCGGGCGGGTAGATATAGGTGTTGCGGACCATGAACTCCTTGAGAATGTCGTTCTGGATGGTCCCGTCGAGCTTGGCGCGCGGCACGCCCTGTTCTTCGCCCGCGACGATGAAGAAGGCGAGGATCGGAATGACCGCGCCGTTCATGGTCATGCTGACCGACATCTGGTCGAGCGGAATCCCGTCGAACAGGATCTTCATGTCCTCGACGCTGTCGATCGCCACGCCCGCCTTGCCGACGTCGCCGACGACGCGCGGATGATCGGAGTCGTAGCCGCGATGCGTGGCGAGGTCGAAGGCGACCGATAGCCCCTTCTGACCGGCGGCGAGGTTGCGGCGATAAAAGGCGTTCGACTCCTCGGCGGTCGAGAAGCCGGCGTACTGGCGGATCGTCCAGGGCCGCCCGGCATACATGGACGCGCGCACGCCGCGGGTGAAGGGCGCGAAGCCGGGCAGGCCGGGGTCGTGGCGCACGTCGGCCGCGGTATAGAGCGGCTTGACGTCGATCCCCTCCGGTGTGCGCCAGGTGAGGTCCGCGCCCTTCACCTCCTTGGAGGCGAGCGCCTGCCAGTCGGCGAGCGTCGCCCGCGGGGCGGGTTGGGGCAGGTCGCGGGGGTGGGGAGCGCTGCCGGCGTCCTCGCCGACATTCTGTTCGATGTCTGCCATGGCGCGCCCCTACTCCGGTTTCACGCGCCTCGAAACTGGGGCTTTCGTTTCTGCAGAAACGCGAGCGAGCCTTCCATCGCGTCGCCGGTCGCGGCGGCCGCGCGCTGGGACACCGCCTCGCGGTTGAGCGCGTCGAGATAGCCGTCCATCGCCGCCACGATGTTGCGGCGCATAAGGCCGAGCGCGACGGTCGGCCCACGCGCGAGCCGCTCGGCGAGCGCCATCGCCTCCGGCATCAACTGCTCGTCCGTGACGGTCTTGTGGATCAGGCCCCAGTCCGCGGCCTTCTCCGCTCCGATCCGCTCGCCCAAGAGCATCATCTCCGTCGCGCGCGCCTTGCCCACCAGCCGGGGCAGCATCCAGGACGCGCCGCCGTCGGGCACCAGGCCGATATTGACGAACGCCTGGAGGAAATAGGCGGACGCACCCGCGATCACGAAGTCGGCCGCGAGCGCGATCGAGCAGCCGATCCCCGCCGCCGGCCCGTTCACCGCCGCGACGACCGGCACGTCCAGCTCGGCCAGCTTCACCATCAGCGGATTGTAGTGCCGGGTCAGCGACGCATGGCTCGCTTCGCCCAGCGCGCCCGACCGCTCGCCGCGCGCCTGCAGGTCGGCCCCCGAGCAGAAGGCCCGCCCAGCGCCCGTCAGCAGCACCGCACGCGCACCGTCGATACGGGTCAGCGCCGCGACCAGCTCGTCCGCCATGTCAAGCGAGGCGGCGTTGAGGCGGTCGGGCCGGTTGAGCGTGAGCACGAGCACGTCGTCGCGGCGCTCGGCGAGGATGGTCTGGTAATCGGGCATGGCGCTGTCCCCCGCTGGTCAATGCCCGTCCTTAGGCGTCTCCATCAGTTCGACCAACACCCCGCCCATGTTGCGCGGGTGGATGAACACGATCGGCGTCCCATGCGCGCCGATGCGCGGCTCGCCGAGCACGGTCGCGCCCTTCGCCTTCAGCTCGGCGACGGCGGCATGGATGTCGGGCACCTCGAAACAGACATGATGCTGCCCTCCCGCGGGGTTCTTCTGGAGAAAGCCGGCAATCGGCGAGCTGTCATCAAAGGGCTCGATCAGCTCGATCTGCGTATTCGGCGCATCGATGAAGCACACGCGCACGCCCTGCGTCGGCAGGTCGAACGGCTCCCCGATCGCCTCCGCGCCGAGGAGCGTGCGGTAGGACGCGATTGCAAGCTCGATCGAGGGCGTGGCAACGCCCACATGGTTGAGGCGGCCGAGCGTCATTCCTCGATCCTACGCTGCCGTCCAACCATCGCCACTCCGTCGATCACGCCTTCCAGGCGGCTTACGCGGTCGCGCAGATCGGCATGCGCCCGACCGAGCGCCGCGACGTCCCGAGCCAGCGCAGCCATATCGTCCCGGATGGCCTTGATCGTCTCCTGATAAAGGACGAAGCTCTTGAACGCTCCCCAAGTCCGTTCCGAGACCGACATCAGGCAGCGCGTCCCGCCTGCCGCTCGCCTGAAGTTCCCAGCGCTTCAGCGATCGCTGCTCTCGCCTCCGCGATGCTGGCGCGAATTGCTTCTAGATCGTCCTGGATTAGAGGCATGGCGCGCTCCACCTCCTGAAGGATCAGGATGCGCGTCTCCTCTTCGTCGGCACTCTCCTGCGCGATGTAGCTGCTCGTGGCCTCGCGCACGACATGACCCACGGACATTCCGCTTTCCCGAGCGAAGGCGTCGAGGGCCGCTTTGTGGTCGGGAGTAGTGAGAAACGTGACTCGTTCCGTCTGCATGGCACCACTCCTTCACATGACCTTATAATGTGCAGATCCCAGCCTTACAACGGAATGTTGTCGTGCTTCTTCCAGGGGTTCTCGAGCTGCTTGCCCCGCAGCTTGCGTAACCCGAGCGCGATGCGCCGTCGCGTCGAGTGCGGCTGGATGACCTCGTCGATGAAGCCTTTCGACGCCGCCACGAACGGGTTCGCGAACCTCGCCTCGTAGTCGGCGGTGCGCTCCGCGATCTCCTCCGCGGTGCGGTTACGGAAGATGATCTCGACCGCCCCCTTGGCCCCCATCACTGCGATCTCGGCGGTCGGCCAGGCATAGTTGAGGTCGCCGCGCAGGTGCTTCGACGCCATGACGTCGTAAGCCCCGCCGTAGGCCTTGCGGGTGATGACGGTGATCTTGGGCACGGTCGCCTCGGCATAGGCGAAGAGCAGCTTCGCGCCGTGCTTGATGATGCCGTTATGCTCCTGCGCGGTGCCGGGCAGGAAGCCGGGGACGTCGACAAAGGTCAGGATCGGGATCTCGAACGCGTCGCAGAAGCGGACAAAGCGCGCCGCCTTCTTGGACGAGTTGATGTCGAGGACGCCGGCGAGCACCATCGGCTGGTTCGCGACCACGCCGACCGTGCGACCCTCCACGCGCCCGAAGCCGCAGATGATGTTGGCGGCATGCGCGGGCTGCACCTCGAAGAAGTCGCCCTCGTCCACCACCTTCCGGATCAGCTCGTGCATGTCGTAGGGCTGGTTGGCGCTAGCCGGGATCAGCGTGTCGAGCGAGTCCTCGATGCGGTCCCACGCGTCCGCGGTCGGCCGTTCGGGCACGCTCTCCCGGTTCGACAGCGGCAGGAAGTCGACGAAGTCGCGCGCGGCGAGCAACGCCTCGATGTCGTTGTCGAAGGCGAGGTCGGCGACGCTGGTCTTGGTCGTGTGCGTGATCGCGCCACCCAGCTGCTCCTGCGTCACGACCTCGTTCGTGACCGTCTTCACCACGTCGGGGCCGGTCACGAACATGTAGGACGAGTCCTTCACCATGAAGATGAAGTCGGTCATCGCTGGCGAATAGACCGCGCCGCCCGCGCACGGGCCCATGATTAGGCTGAGCTGCGGCACGACGCCCGACGCCAGCACGTTGCGCTGGAACACCTCGGCATAGCCGCCGAGCGAGGCCACACCCTCTTGGATGCGCGCCCCACCCGAATCGTTCAGGCCGATTACAGGCGCGCCGACCTTCATCGCCATGTCCATGATCTTGCAGATCTTCTGCGCGTGCCGCTCGGACAGCGAGCCGCCGAACACAGTGAAATCCTGCGAAAAGACGAACACCAGCCGTCCGTTGATCGTGCCCGATCCGGTGACGACGCCGTCGCCGGGAATGACCTGCTCGGCCATGCCGAAGTCGGTCGCGTTGTGCTCGACGAACATGTCGAGCTCCTCGAACGAGCCTGGGTCGAGCAGCACGTCCAGCCGCTCGCGCGCGGTCAGCTTCCCCTTGGCGTGCTGCGCGGCGATGCGATGCTCGCCCCCGCCCAGACGGGCGGCGGCGCGGCGACGTTCGAGTTCGGCAATGGTCGAGGACATGGGGTCGTCCTGTCCGCCAAGCCGCGTGCGATTGCAACCGGCCCGGTCCCCGCTGCTATGAAGCCCCATGCACTTCGACCTTTCCGATGAGCACCGGATGCTGGCCGACCTCGCGCAGCGGTTCGTGGACACGGAGCTGCTGCCGCTGGAGCCGGCGGTGCTGGCGCGGCACGCGCGCGGCGAGCCGCTGGCGCTCAGCGAGGCCGAGCGCGCCCGGGTGGACCAGGTCTCGCGCGATATGGGTCTGTGGGGCCTCGACGCCCCGGCGGACGTGGGCGGCGCGGATCTGCCGGCGGTGGCCATGGTCGCGGTGAACGAAGCGATGGGCCGCACCGTCACGCCCTTCACGCTGCCGCCCGACTCGCCCAATCTGCGCATGCTGATGGCGACCGTGACCGAGCGGCAACGCGCCGCTTACCTCCAGCCCTATGTCGCGGGCGAGACGATCTCGGCGATCGGCATCTCGGAGCCGGGCGCCGGCTCCGACCCTGCCGCGATGACGACGCGCGCCGTGTGCGATGGCGAGGACTGGGTTCTGAACGGCCGCAAGATCTGGATCAGCCGGGCGGCGGAGGCCGATTTCACCATCGTCATGGCGGTGACCGACCCGGAGAAGCGCGCGCGCGGCGGCATGTCGGCCTTCCTGGTCGACCGCGACACGCCCGGCTTCCGCGTCGAGCGCGCGATCCCGATGCTCGGCGGGCACCTTACCTACGAGGTCGCGCTGGAAGACTGTCGCGTGCCCGGCTGGAAGCTGCTCGGCGTCGAGGGCCAAGGCTTCGCGCCGATGCAGCTCCGGCTCGGCACCCGCCGGCTGCAAATGGCCGGCTGGTCGATCGGCATGGCCCAGCGCGCGCTGGAGATCATGGCCGAGCACGCCCGCACCCGCGTCACCTTCGGTCAGCGGCTGGCGGACCGCGGCGTGGTGCAGGGCTGGGCCGCCAACGCCGCCACGCGCATCCATGCCGCGCGCCTCATGACCTACGATGCTGCGTGGAAGCTGGACCAGGGCCGCGAGGCGCGCGTCGAGATCTCCATGGTGAAGGCGTTCGCGACCGAGATGGCGTGGGAGGTCGTCGACCGCGCGATGCAGGCGCTGGGCGCGACGGGGATGACGCTGGAACTACCGCTGCAACTTCTGGCCGCAAAGCTCCGCACCATGCGCATCTATGACGGGCCGACCGAAGTCCATCATTGGGTGGTCGCCCGCGACGTGCTCGGTCGCTAGGCCTCCACGTCGCGCAGGGCGTCGCGGCCGGTGTCGGGCAGCAGCAGCGCGGTCGCCAGCGCCACCGCGCAGGCCGCCGTCACATACCAGTAGAAGGCCTCCTCCGCCCCCCAGCGCTTCAGGCCGAGAGCCACGCTTTCCGCCGTGCCGCCGAACAGCGCGTTGGCGATGCCATAGGACAGACCGACGCCGAGCGCGCGGACCTGCACCGGGAACAGCTCCGCCTTGAACAGGCCGCTGATCGCCGTGTAGCTGGCGTTGATCGTCAGCGCCGCGAGCACCAGCCCGAAGGCCGCCCCCCCGCTTCCCACCCGCGCCAGCGCGCCCAGCAGCGGGACCGTCAGCAGCGTCGCCAGCGCGCCGAACAGGATCAGGTTGACCCGCCGCCCCCAGCGGTCCGCCAGCCAGCCGAACAGCGGCTGCATCGCCATGAACGGGACCAGCACCGCCGTCATCACCAGCGTCGCCGTGCCCTTCTCCAACCCTGCGGTAAGGACGAGGAACTTCTGCATGTACGTCGTGAACGTATAGAAGAAGAGCGAGCCGCCCGCGGTGAGCCCCATGACCGCCAGGAAGGCGGGCCAGTGGCGGCGCAGCTCGCGCAGCGTGCCCGCATCGCCCTCGCGCTGCGCCGCCGTGGTCGTCTCTGGCATGTGGCGGCGCAGGACCATCGCCAGCCCCGCGCCGACCGCCCCGACCAGGAACGCGATCCGCCAGCCGAAACTCCGCATCGCCTCGGGCGACAGCAGATGCTGGAGGAGCAGCACCAGCGCGGTCGCGAGCAGCTGACCGCCGATCAGCGTCACATATTGGAAGGAGCCGTAGAAGCCGCGCCGCCCCGGCAGCGCGATCTCGCTCATATAGGTCGCAGCAGCGCCATATTCCCCGCCGGTCGAGAAGCCTTGCATCATGCGCCCAACCAGGAGGAGCGCGGGGGCGGCCGCGCCGATCTGCGCATGCGTGGGCAGCGCCGCGATCAGGAGCGATCCCACGCCCATCAGCGCGACCGACAGGAGCATGGCGCGCTGCCGCCCGTAGCGGTCCGCGTACCGGCCGAAGTACCAGGCGCCGACGGGGCGGATCAGGAAACCAACCGTGAAGATGCCGCTGGTCGCCATCACTTGCGCCAGCGGATCGCTGTCGGGAAAGAACTCGGCGGAGAAGTAGAGCGCGGTGAAGGCATAGACGTAGAAGTCGAACCATTCGACCAGGTTGCCCGCCGACCCCGCCACGATCGCGCGCACCCGTCCGCGCGGGGTCAGCCCTGCCAGCCCGTCCATCGCGCCGGGCCTGACACGGCCGCGCCCCGCTCGCAACCGGCTTACTTGGGCGGCGCGAACAGCGCGTCGTCGATGGACCCGTTCACGACCGTGTCGCGCCAGAAGACCTCGTTCGCCTTCACGCCGTTATAGTAGAGGGTGACGCGGCGCGCCTGCAGCCAGTCGGGCCGCGCCAGGCGGACGAAGTCGTCGTAATGCCGCACGTGCCAGCCGCGCGGAGTCGTGAATCCCATGGAGCGGATCGCATAGGTCGCCTGGTCGACGCCGAACAGCGTCACGCCGCCCTTCGGATCGGTCAGGCGCACCATGTAGACGGGGTGGCCGTCGACCGCATCGTCGGGCACGCGCTCCGCCTTGAAGCCCGGATCGGCCGCGTGGCGGATGATGCCGAAGCCGAAGTTCGACGCCCAATAGGCGTCCGCCTCCGCCTTGGGCACCACGCCGCGTTCGTTCCAGGTGGTCTCGCCGTCATAGCCGACCGTGAACAGCACGCGGCCGCCCGACTGGGCGAGGATCCGCACCTTGCCCTCGGCCGCGTGCGACGACTCTCGCGAGGGATCGAACACGCGCCACATCCGGTAGTCGTCGGCGCGGCTGCGCGGGGCAGCGCCGCTCGGGCCGTAGAAGACCGCCGAGCCGGCGAGCATCAGCGTCCTGGCGTTCACCCCGCCGTCGCCGCCCGCCGCCGCGGTCGCGCGGGCGAGCACGGTCGCGCCGTCCGGCATCTCCGCCGGCGCGACCTGCGCCGCCACCGCAGCTGCAGCGAGTACCAACCCCACGACCATGCTTCGCTCTCCCGTTTCGGAGAGCCTAATTTGTCCGGACAGCATTGCAAGGCAGCGAGCGCGCGCTAAGGTGCTCCCAGAGGGGAGGAGACGCTCGCGATGCCGCTGCTGCTAGCCGTGCTGGCCCAGGCCGCAATCGCGAGCGCTCCGGCGGCGCAGATCTGGACCAATGAGGAGGAGGTCTATTTCGCGACCGAGGCGAAGCGCGCGCCGCTGCCCTGGCTGGGGCTGCGGATCATCGGGGCGGACCTGATCGCGGTCGATCCCTTCGGAGACCCTGCGCCGCTGCCGTCCGACCTGAGGCTTCAACCCGACGGCGACGTGATGCGCGCGACCCTGGGCGGCGTTGTGACCACCCTGCGCCGGGCGCGCCCGGTGACCTGCTGGGCGTCGATGCTGCGCGCAACCCGCAAGCCCGACGGAGGCGAAGACTGGACCTTCCATTCCGGCCTCAAGCTCCACGATCAGGGCGGCCGTGTTCGCGCCGGCGGCGGCGATGCGCCCGAGGCGGTGCTGCGGATGCGCAACGTGGTATGGCCCTCCGGCCCGAACCGCCCGTCGCTCGTGCTCTACATTCATAGGCCCGACGCGCCCGATCGCGCTGTGTCGTACGCCTGGACCGATCCCGGTGCGGCGCGGGTCGGCATCAACCTGCGCTGGATGCAGGCGAGCTGCACCATCGACGGCCGCGAGCCGCCGTCCCCTGCCCTGAAGGAGACCAAGCCATGATCCGTCCCGCCCTGCTGATCGGCGTCGCCGCGGCCACGCTTGCCGGCCCCGCCACGGCCCGCATCCTCGATCCGGCTAACCCGGACGACGCGCTGGAGATCAACAAGCGCACGCAATGCGGCGAGGCGGACGGCAGGCCCGCGGTCTATCATTGGTCTGGCAAGGTCTATTCGCGCGTCGCCGGCGAGCCGGATCGGCACCTGTTCAACGGTGAAGGCATGAACGTCCGCCAATGCGTAGCCGTGACCGACCCCAAGCGGGGCAAGGGCTATCGCATGGTCAGCCGGGAGGTGATGTTCTACCTCGATCCCAAGACCAATCAGGTGCTGCGGACCTGGAGCAACCCGTGGACGGACGAGTCCGTCGAGGTCATGCACATCAACAACGATCCGGTGAACTCGCGCCCGACCTTCGCCTATGACGAGGCGGGCAAGCCGCTACCGATCCGGGGCGCGCGCCGTCAGGGCCGCTGGCTGTTCAGCGCGTTCGAAGCGCCGCTCTTCTACACCAACCCGCTCGCCGGCGAGTATCAGGACTATGTCGGCGGCAAGTACCACGCGATGGAGATCTTCGACTTCGCGACGGACGCGAACGAGATCCTCGATACGAAGAACCCGACCGCCTATCCGGCGGTGTCCTGGGTCCGTATCTCGGACTGGATGCCGTGGATGAAGATGCGTGGGCGGCAGGGCCAGATGGTCTTCAACGCCATGGGCAACAAGCTGAAGAGCTGGGACGAGCTGCCGGCCGTCATCAAGGACGAGATCCGCGCCAATTACCCGATCTACACCGCCCCGCCGCCGCTCGACGACGCGCGCCCGAACGCCACGACCTGGACGGTGTTCAAGGCGAAGGTCGACGGGGAGCGGGCCAAGGCCAAGCCGGGGAACTAGGCTAACCGTCATGCCGGCCCTGTGCCGGCATCCACCGGGCGGCGCGTTCCGCGGGTGCGGTCCCGCTCGGGGCGGCGCGGCTGGACCCTAAACACGCACGACATCGCCAAGCGCATGGGTGGATGCCGGCACGAGGCCGGCATGACGGTCGAAATGTGGCGAAGTGGACGGTCACTGTCGCGCCCTGGGACCCGGTCAGTCGCACTGTATCCTTCGCCCGCCCCGGCGAAGGCCGGGCCCCAGTTTCGGCGCGCGAGAGGTGGAGGACGATCTTTGCGGTCATCGCGACTGGGCCCGGCCTCCGCCGGGGTGCGCTCTGCCGTCACATAAGGCCGACCTTCGCCAGCGTGGGCCGACGCGGAAGTGAATTCCGCGTCGTTGGACGGGTCGGCGGGGCCGACCCGCCGGCCGGACCCGCGGGTCCGCTTAGGCGGACCGGCGCGGAGCCCGGCTCCGCGCCTCCCGCAGGTCAGAACCCCGCCGTCACCAGCAGACCGATCCGCCGCGGCTGCCGCAGGCCGGCGATGAAGTTACGCCGGAGATCGGCGTTCGCGTCGGCGTAGCGGATGATCTGCGCCACCGCGTCCTCGTTGAAGGCGTTGCGGATATAGGCCTGTACGCGGAAGCGACGGTTCTGGACGCCGATGCGCCCGTCCGCCACCACCGACCCGCCCGTTTCCGCGAAGTTGGACACCTGGTCGAAGCTGGTGGAGATGTGGTTGACGTTGCCGCCCACGAAGAACTGCCAGTCCGACCCGCCGAACGGCACGCGGTAGTCCACGTCCACGAACATGGTGTGCAGCGGTGCGCGCGGCACCCGCTTGCCCCGGATCGCGCCATAGAGCGATTGGCAGCCGGCGATGTTGGGAAACTGGTCGCCGACGGAGCAATCGACCAGCCCGTTGTCCGCCGCGTCGTTCAGGATCCCGAGGTTCTCATCGGTGCCCGCGGTGAACTTGGCGTCGGCCAGCGCATAGTTCGCGGTGATCGTCAGCCGCCGGTCGGGCCGCAGCGTCAGCTCCAGCTCGCCGCCGTTCACCCGCGCGTCGCCGCCGTTGCGAGTCAGCGAGACCTGATTGGGCGGCACCGCCACGCTTTGGGTGATCTGATAGCCGCTGATCTCCGTGTGGTAGAGCGCCAGATTGGCGGTCAGCGCCCCGCCCAGGAAGGTGTTCTTGGTCCCGATCTCATAGGTCCTGTTGTCTTCGGGCTGGAAGGTCGGGAAGCCAGCGATGATGGCCTGGTTGGAGTTGAACCCGCCCGGCTTCTGCCCCTCCGCATAGACGCCATAGATCAGGTGATCGGGCGCAGGCTGGTAACTGAGGGTCAGACGCGGCGTGAACTCGGTGAACGTCGCCTCCACGACGCGTGGCGCGGGCGGCGTCGCGCCGGCGTTGAAGGTGACGGTGGTCTGCCGGATCGTCTCCGCCGCATAGCGCCCTTCGGCGCTGAAGGAGAGCTGCGGCGTGATGTCGATCGTGGCGTAGCCGAAGACCGCCTTGTTGGTGATCGAAAGGTTGTTGGTGTTGCGCGACTGCGGCAGGTTGGCCGCCGTCACCGCGACCGGCGTGAAGATGCCGCAGGTGGGCAGTTGCGCGCACAAGGAGGTTGTCGCCGCGGTCGAATTGGCCTGCGCCAGCGCGAGCGCGCCCGGTGGCACGATGCGCGTGTCGCGGGCGCGATCGGTCTGGTCGAAGTAATAGCCTCCCGCGAGCAGCCTGACCGAACCCAGGTCCACCGCCAGCCGGAGCTCCTGCGACCAGTCCTCGACCACCTGGCGGTTCGAGAAGGCAAAATCCTGGACCGAAGTCGCGAACGCCGTGAACCGCTGCGTGCGCGGCGGCACGATCGGCGCCGGCGCAGGGCCGGTCGGCCCATATGCGAAGATCACGAGGTTGAACGAGTTGGGCGAATAATCGCCGTCGGTCTGCAGTGTCGACGTACGCCGGTTGTACCCGGTCAATGACGTCAGCGTCATCTGCTCGTTGACATCGAAGTCCATCCGGAGGCCGCTGTTCAGCGTCCGCGCCTCCAGCCCGACATTCTCCGGGTCGACGAACTGGCGGCGATAGTCGGTCGAGATCTCTTGCGGCCGGATCGTGCCGCAGAAATACCGCCCCTGCCCCCGGAACAGCGCGCCGTTGTCACGGAAGCAATTGTTGGCGTTGGCGCTCTGCGCGAAGATCGCGGGCTGCCCGTCGTCCGTGTCGTTGTAGTTGGCGCGCAGCGACGCTCGGAAGGGACCGCCCGCATCATATTGCAGCAGGCCGAAGGCGGACGCGGTGCGCTGCTTGCCGATCTTGGTGCCGTCGAACGCGTTGCGGAACGGTCCTTCCCAGTCGAAGTAGCGCGCGCCCAGCGATACGCCGAGATCGGGCGTGATCGGCCCGCGCAGATTGGCGGTGAACTCGTACCGTCCCGTTTCCGACACGTCAGCCTGCACGCGCCCCGTCCAGGTGTCGCCGGGCAGCTTGGAGATGAGGTTGATCGCGCCCGAATAGGTGTTCCGGCCGTAGAGGGCGGACTGCGGGCCTTTCACCACCTCGATCCGGCCGATCGTCTCGACGTCGTAATCCGCAAGGGTGCCGGAGTAGTAGATGCCGTCGATGAAGAAGGCGACGCCCGACTGACCCAGGATGTTCGCCTGGCCGCGGATCACCGGCCGGTTCGCGTCGCGCCCGAAGCTGTCGTCGAACACCAGGCCCGCGGTCAGCCGGGCGATGTCGGACAGGTTATCGAGCCCGAGCCGGTCGATCGTCGCCGCGGTCGTGACGGCGATGGTGGAGGGCGCGTCCTGCAGCCGCTCCTCCACCCGGCGCGCGGTGACCAGGATGTCGTTCTGCGACGGCACGTCGGTCGCCAGCGCCTGCGACCCCGTGCCGTCGCGCTCGACCGTGCTCGGCGCGGTGGTCTGATTGTCCCCGGCCGACTGGGCCCATGCCGCACCCGGCAAGCTCGCGGCGGCGAGCAAGGCAGCGCGCAAACTGGTCCGCATCAAAGGTCTCCCCCCGCTTGTTCAATCTATGTTGCCGGGAGAGTTTCACCCGCGAACGAACTTGTCCAGACAAATTGTGCGTCTGCAGCTCGGCCGGGGCTTGCGCCGACGCCGCTTGTCGCGCAGCCTGTCCGGCGTCCGCCGGGGAGGACCGATGCCCGCCTATATGATCGTGACCGCCCGCATCGCCGATCGCGACGCCTTTATCGCGGGCTATGGCCGCGCGGCGGCGGCATTGGTCGAGCGGTTCGGCGGCCGCTACGTGCTCCGCGCGCCCGGCGCGCAGCTCCTCGAAGGCGAGTTCGGCGACGGCGCGTCGATGGTCATTTCCGAATGGCCGGACAAGGCGGCTGCGCTCGCCTTCTGGAACTCGCCCGAATATGCGGACGCCAAGGCGCTGCGCGAGGGCGTGGCGGACGTGCAGGTGCTGCTGATCGAGGCGCCCAGCATCCATGGCTGACGCGATCCGCCGCACCAGCCTGATGGTGCGCGACGCCGAGGCCGCCGCGCGCTGGTATGAGGCCGTGTTCGGCATGACGCGGGCCATGGACACGCCCTTCACCCTGTCGGGCGAGCAGCTCGCGGCGGGCGAGAAGGGCGACCGCCTGCGGCTCGTGATCCTGCGCGGCGAGCACGACCAGCTCGGCATGATCGGACTGATGGAGTGGCTCGCGCCGCGCATGGACGCGCCCGAGCCGCCCACCCGCATCCAGTTCGGCCAGCCCGTGTTCGTCGTCGCCGCAGCCGACTGCCGCGCCACCGTCGAGCGCGCGCGGGCGGCCGGCAGCTGCATTCATTGCGAGCCGCGCGACTGGACCGTCACCGGCTTCGACGGCACGGAACAGCACATGGTGGGCGCGAGCTTCTTCGACCTCGACGGCTATTTCTTCGAAGTGAACGAGCGCATCGCGTGAGCGGGGTCCGCTTCCAGCGTGGCAATCACGTCGTCGCCGATCTCGACCGTGCGCTCGCCTTCTACCGCGACGTGCTCGGCTTCGAGGTGACCTTCACGCTGCCGCCCAACCCGGACAGCTACAGCTATCCCGTGTTCGACGTGCCGCGCGAGGCGGTGATGCGCTTCTGCGTGCTCTCCACCGCGACGCAGGAGCGCGTCATGGCGCTGACCGAGATCAAGGGCGTCGACCTTTCGCCGCTGCCGCATCCGCGCCGCTCCGCGATTGTGCTCGAGGTCGAGGACCCGGACGCGGTCATGGCCGGCGCGCGCGCGCTCGACCTCACCGTCTATCCGGAGGAGGTGCTGCGCACCAAGGACGGCCGGTTGGGGCGCGAGATCGGCATCGTCGACGCCGACGACAACCTCATCGTCATCTACACCATCACGGGAGCCGCATGACCGACGACGCGCCCTACCCTTCTGCGGCGCGCGGCTGGGCGCTGACGCTGCTCCTCACGCTCGCCTATGTGCTGAGCTATATCGACCGCTCGATCCTGGGCGCGCTGGTGCAGCCGATCAAGGCCGACTTCGGGGTCAGCGACTGGCAGATGGGCTTGCTGAGCGGGCTGGCCTTCGTCGCGTTCTACGGCACCATCGGCGTGCCGCTCGGCTGGCTGGCGGACCGCTATCGCCGCACGCACATCGTCGCGGGCGGGGTGACGCTCTGGAGCCTCGCGACCGTCTTCTCCGGCCTTGCGCGCGGTTATGGGCATCTCTTCACCGCGCGCATGACGGTGGGCATCGGCGAGGCGACACTTAGCCCCTGCGCCATGTCGCTCATCTCCGATAGCTTTCCGCCGGAAAAACGGGGCAAGCCCGTCGGCGTCTATTCGACCGCGCTCGCCTTTGCCGCCGGCCTCTCGGGACTGATCGGCGCGGCGGTGCTGGCGGCGGGGAAGGACGGCATGGTCCTGCCGCTCGTCGGCGCGGTAAAGCCGTGGCAGTTCGCCTTCATCGCGGTCGGCCTGCCGGGCCTGATCCTCGGCCCCTTGTTCCTGCTCGTCCCCGAGCCGCCGCGCCGCACGGCCGAGACCACGCCCGTCCGCTTCGGCGAGGCGTTCCGGGAGATCGGCCGTCACCCGCTGGCCTTCGGCGGGGTCGGATTGCTGGCGGCGGTGATGACCACCATCGCGTACGCAGGCTTCTTCAACGTCGTCGCGTTCTCGCAGACCTTCGGCTGGACGCCGCAACGCTATCTGGCGGTCAATGGCGCGATCAGCCTGATCCTGGGGCCGTTCGTCGTGTTCGCCTTCGGTTGGCTGATCGACAGCCTGCGCGCGCGCGGCATGCGCGATGCGGCGTTCCGCGTCCTGGCCGCCGCCTTCGTGCCGATGCTGCCGCTGACCGCGATCGGACTGTTCATGCCGAACGCGATCCTGGCGCTGGTCGTGATGAGCGCCGGCAGCATCTGCGTGGGCGCGATCACCTCCTCGGCGATCCTGGCGCTGCTCGACATCACGCCCGGGCGAGTGCGCGGGCAGATCGTCGCCATCTACTACATGGTCATCAGCATTGCGGGGCTTGGCCTGGGGCCTACGACCGCGGGATACCTGTCCACCAACGTCTTCGGCGAGGACCGGCTGCGCTGGGCGGTGGGCGCGGTGCCGATCCTGTACGGGATCGTGCCGTTGCTGCTGCTGCCGCTGATCGCGCGCGCCTATCGCCGGCGCCTGGCCGAGAACGCATGAGCCTGTTCGCGATCATGGCCTGGGACGCGCCCGATGCCCCCCGCCTGCGCCAGGAGCATCTCGCGGCGCACCTCGCCTATGCGGAGGCGCAGGCTCACCGGATCGCGGTCGGCGGGCCGCTGCGCGACGGCGACTCGTTCACAGGCTCGCTGCTGATCGTCGAAGCGGCGGACCGGGCGGAGGCGCAGGCGCTGCTCGACGGCGACCCCTACTACCAGGCCGGGGTTTGGGGCCGGGTGGAGGTGCAACCCTTCCGCGCCGTGATCGGGACCTGGATCGGAGGCAAGACATGGTGACCGCGCGCGAGGCTTGGTTCGAGAGCGTGGGCGGGCCGGAGGTGATCCGGTGGCGCGAGACGGAGCTGCCCGAGCCCGGCCCCGGCGAGGTGCTGGTCCGCACGACGGCGGTGGGCCTCAACTTCATCGACACCTACTACCGTCGCGGCATCTATCCCGCCGAGCTGCCGAGCCGGCTGGGCCAGGAGGGGGCGGGCGTGGTTGAGGCGGTCGGGTTGGGCACGGGCCTAACCGTCGGAGACCGGGTCGCGAACTTCGGGCCGGACCGCGGGGCCTATGCGACCCACCGGATCATGCCCGCGGCCGCCCTGTTCAAGCTGCCCGACGACATCGATTACGAGACCGCGGCCGCCGCGCTGCTCAAGGGCTGCACCGCCGAGTTCCTGGCGGAGCGCGCCTGGCCCGTCCATGCGGGCGACTGGGCGCTGGTCCACGCAGCAGCCGGCGGGGTCGGCCTGATCCTGGTGCAGTGGCTTGCCGCCAGGGGCGTGCGCGTGATCGGCACGGTTGGCGACGACGCGAAGGCGGCGCTGGCGCGGGAGGCGGGGGCGGAGGAGACCATCGTCTACACGCGGGAGACCGTCGCGCCGCGCGTCCGCGCGCTGACCGGGGGCGCGGGCGTGCGCGTCACCTATGACGGTGTGGGCGCGGACACCTGGGAAGCCTCGCTCGACTCGACAGGCATCCGCGGCTGCATCATCAGCTACGGCAATGCCTCCGCGCCCGTTACGGGCATCAGCCTGGGCGTGCTCGCGCAGAAGGGCTCGCTCTACAACACGCGGCCGATGCTCTACCATTATTATACGGAAACCGGCGAGCGCGCCGCCGGCGCGGACGCGCTCTGGGCGATGATCCGCTCGGGCAAGGTCAAGGTCACGATCGGCCAGCGCTACGCGCTCGAGGACGTCGCACAGGCCCATCGCGACCTGGAGGCGCGCCGCACCACCGGCAGCACGGTGCTGCTGCCATAGCGTGCTCCCGCGCAGGCGGGAGCCCAGGGTTACTGAGCGACATCGTTCCTGGCTCTGGGCTCCCGCCTGCGCGGGAGCACGGCGTTCAGCCGATCTCCACCAGCTCCAGCAGCTCGCCCGCTGGGCCGCGCACCGTCCCGGTCCGCCGCCCGCGACAGACCGGACCCTCCCGCCGGACCGGCGGCGCGATCCAGTCGAGCGCGGGCAGCCGCTCCACCGCCAGCGTGACCAGGCTGTTCCCGGGCGGCAGCATTCCGGCCAAGGTCGGGCGCGCGGTCGCCTCCGCCGGATAATCGTCGATCTCCACGATCGGCATCCGCCCCTTCTGCGCCATGCTGAGGCCATGCAGCGTGTCGGCCGGCAGGCCGAACGCCTGACTGATCATCGTGTAAGGGATCGTGTAGGTCCCGCCCTCCTCCAGTCCCAGCGTCTCCCGATACCAGGCGAGCGTTGCGGCGCGGTCGGGGGTCGCCAGGATGACGATGAAGATGTGATCGACCGGCGAGCGTGCGCGCGGCAGGTCGGAGGTCGGCGTGTCGGCGCGGACCTCGTTCAGGTAGATCATCTCTCGGCCGCGTCCCAGCATCTGCATCGCGACGAAATAGGGCAGGCCAGGAATCTCGCGCGGCTGGCCCACGATCTCGAAGCCCGCGTCGGCGAGGCGCTCCGGCCAGCCGAACACGTCCTGCACCGTCAGCTCGAACGCCGCCCAGCCGAAGCTGCGCGTCGGGCGGAAGTCGGGCGGCACCGGCTGCTCGACCAACCGCACCGTGCAGGGCGCGCCGCTTACGGGTTGAAGCGCCGCATACCGCGCGCCCGCAACGCCGGGGCAGCCCCAGGCGGCGGCGAGGTCGTCGGGAAGGCGGCCCTGTTCGATCAGCTCCAGCCCGAGCCGGTCGCGATAGTCGGCGAGAGCGGCATCGAGGTCCGGCGTCGCCGCGGTTGCGCCCAAGATGCGACCATGGGTGAGGACTGTCATGCCGGAACACCGTCATGCCGGCCTTGAGCCGGCATCCATCTCGCCTCTTGGCGCTTCCCCTGCAAATAGATGGACCCCGGCTCAAGGCCGGGGTGACGGGCGAGACTAGACAAAACGCGGCCTCCGCTTCTCCAGGAATGCCGCGACTCCTTCCTGAAAGTCCGGCCCGTCGAAAGCGTCGGCGAACAGCGCCCGTGTCGTCCCATCGTCCTCCGCCTGGCCGTCCAGGATGCGTCGCACCATCGCCTTCGCCTCGCGCGCCGTATGCGCCGAGTTGGCCGCGATCCGCTCCGCCAGCGCGAGCGCATCGGCATCGAGCAGGTCGACCAGCCCGATCCGGTGCGCCTCGCCGGCGTCGATCAGCTCGGCGGTGAACAGGATGCGCTTCGCCTGCGCCGGGCCGACCAGGTCGACCAGCAGCTTCGTGTCGTGGAGCGAGTAGACGAGGCCGAGCTTGGCGGGCGTGATCCCGAACCGCGCAGCCGCCGTGGCGACGCGCAGGTCGCACGCGATGGCGAGCCCGCAGCCGCCGCCCACGCAATCGCCCTCGATCCAGGCGATGGTCGGCTTCGCCGCGCGTGCAAGCGCAAGCTGGGCGGCCGCGATCGCTGCCTGATTGCGCGCCCGCCAGTTCGGGTCGCGCGCGCCGGTCGCGAACTCGCCGATGTCGGCTCCCGCGGAAAAGGCGCCGGGCTCGGCCGCGCGCAGGATCAGCACGCGGACGGCGGGGTCGGCCATTGCCTCGCCGATCAGGCCGGGAAACCGCTCCCACATCGCCTGCGTGATCGCGTTGCGCTTCGCCGCACGATCCAGGACCAGATGCGCGATCGCGCCGTGGCGTTCGAGACGGATCACACCCGTCCTCCCCAAGCTGTGCTTGGAGAGGGGGACCGTCGGCGAAGCCGATGATAGAGGGGCCGCCGGCGAAGCCGGCGGGCTACGCCCGCCGCCCCTCCACCGCCTTCGGCGGTCCCCCTCCCTAAGCACAGCTTGGGGAGGACGAGGACATGCTCCATCACGCCGGCTCCACCGCCGCCAGCGCATCCGCGATCTCCAGCCGCGTCGCGAACCACGCCCCCTCATGCGCGCGGGCGTGCCGCAGGAACTCCTCGAGCGCCCAGATCCGCCCCGGCCGACCGATGATGCGGAGATGCAGCCCCAGACTCATCATCTTCGGGTTGCCCGCCTCACCCTCGCGATAGAGCTGGTCGAAGCAGCGCCGCGCATAGTCGAGCCAATTGACGGGCGTATAAGCCGGGTCGGTCCACATCTTCATGTCGTTGCTGTCGAGCTGATACGGCACGATCGCGATCGGCCGGCCGGGCACGGTGGCGCGATCCCAGAAGGGCACGTCGCCCGAATAGTCGTCCATGTGATAGCGGAAGCCCTCCTCGATCAGCAGCCGCCGCGTGTTGTCGGTATGGAGGTAGCGGCTGAGCCACCCATAGGGCCGCGTGCCGGTCGTCCGCTCGATCGAGGCGACCGCGCGACGGATGAAGTCGCGTTCCGCGGCCTCGTCCATCTTGAACTGATGCACCCAGCGCCAGCCATGGCTGACGGGCTCATGCCCTAGGTCGCGGATGGCTTGGGCGATCTCCGGATGGTTCTCCAGCGACAGGGCGGCCACGGTCCACGACGCCTTGACGCCATACTCGCGCAGCAGCGTCACCACGCGCGGCGCGCCGGCCTTGATGCCGTAAAGGTAATTCGACTCGTTGCCGTAGTTGCGGATCGGCGCCTTCAGGTGGATGCCGAGCTCGTCCACCGGCTCCATGCCCTTGTCGCCCCGCGCGACCGTCATCTCGGAGCCTTCCTCGACGTTGACGACCACGGACAGCGCCAGCTTCGCGCCGTTCGGCCAGTCGATCCTTTCTTCCTTCACGTCCCTCTCCCTTAAGGGGAGAGGGACAGCTCGCGAAGCGAGCAGGGAGAGGGCGCGGTCCCTCTCACACCCTCTCCCCGGCGCGTTCCGCGCCTGCCCCTCTCCTTAAGGGAGAGGGGCGCAAGCTAGTGCATCTCCTCCCCGCCCGACACGTTCAGCGCTTCGCCCGTGACATAAGCGGCGTCGTCGCTGGCGAGCCAGGCGCAAGCGGCCGCGGTGTCGCCCGGCAGGCCGGGGCGGCCCATCGGGTTCCTGGCGGCCATGTTGGCGAGGTACGCGTCCACGCTGTCGAACCCGAGCAGCTTGGAGAAGTATGCGTTCTGCTCGGCGCCCAGCGCGGTGGTGACGTGGTTGGGGCAGACCGCATTGACCGTGATGCCGTGCCGCCCCAGTTCGACAGCGCTCGCCCGCGTCAGGCCGATCATGCCGTGCTTGGAGCTGACATAGGCGGGCAGATGCGGAAAGCCGGTCTTCGCCGCCTGCGAGGCGATGTTGATGATCCGCCCACCCCCGCCCCGAGCGATCATCGCGCGCGCGGCCGCCTGCGTGCAGTAGAACGCGCCGGACAGATTGACCGCGAGCACCTTGGCCCAATCGGCAGGCTCCACATCGAGCAGCGGCTTCATCATGAAACCGATCCCGGCATTGTTGACGAACACGTCCAGCCGGCCGAACCGCGCCACCGCTCGTTCGACCAAGCTTGCGCACTGGCTCGCATCCGATACGTCGCAGGCGATCGCCTCCACTTCCGTGCCGCGCCCTCGCAGTTCGTCCGCGACGCCCGCCGCCTCGTCCGTGATCGCCATGTCGGACACGACGCAGGCCGCCCCCTCGTCGGCGAAGCGTTGCAGGATGCCCTGTCCCAGCCCGCGCTCCCGGCCCGAGCCGGTGACGACCACGACCTTGCCGGTAAACCGCATCAGAGATCCTCGGTCAGGATGAACTTCGGATCGTCCGCGAACTCCGCGAAGCGCGCCGCGACCGCCTGCACCGCGTCCGTGGAGACGTCCGCGATGAAGTGGTCGAGGTTCGTCACGTCGATCACCTCCGCATATTGGTAGGGGGACGGGGCATCGCTGCCGAACAGCCCCGTCGCGCGGTGGACGGTGAAGTCGATGACCGACGACAGCCCGTTGACGCCGGGAATGTCGGTCTCACGGGCGAACCGCTCATACTCCGCCGGATCGACCCCAGGCTTCAGGTTGAACAGGACGAGGATGCGCATCGATCAGTCTCCTGGCGGGGTTGACGGCAGGACGGGGCCGCCCAGCGCGGGTTCGAGGGTGCGCGCGAGCGCGATCAGCCGCGTCTCGCTGCCCGCAGGCCCGACGAGCTGGACCGAAACGGGCAGCCCCCCCTCGTCGCGCCCCGCGGGGCAGGCGATGGCAGGCAGGCCGGCGACATTGGCGAGGCCGGTGAAGTCGGCCTGGGTGGCCGGGGGCGCGCCGCCCTGCGCGAAAGCAACCTGCGGCGTGGTAGGCATCGCCAGCACGCCGTCCTCCGCCAGCGCGTCGACGAGCGCGTGGCGGGTGCGCTGCAGCCGGTCGCGGTCGGTCGGCAGCTTCTCCAGCGCGCCCAGCACGAAGTGAAGCTCGGGCGAGATCAGGTCGGCCCTGGCGATTCGATCCTCGCCCAGGTCGGCGATGAGCGCTCGCGCGACATCGGCCAGCGCTGCGAGCCGGATCGCGGTCAGGTCGCCAAGGTCGAGCGTTCCCGCAGGCATCCCGATCGCGTCCATGGCGCGCGCGAAACCCTGCGCGACCGCAGGCTCCACCTCCGGCCCGCCGGCGAGCCGGTACACCCGGGCGAACGGCGCGCCGGGCCCGTCGTCACGGCCGATCACGCGCCAGACCTGCTCCAACATGTCGAGGTCGCGGGCGAGCGGGCCGATGCTGTCGAAGCGCGCATCGAGGAACACCAGGCCGTCGTCCGGAACCGCCCCACGCGTCGGCTTCAGGCCGTAGACGCCGTTGTACGCCGCCGGGATGCGCACGGAGCCGAGCGTGTCGGTGCCGAGCGCCGCGTCGCACAGTCCCGCCGCCACCGCCGCGCCGCTCCCGCCCGAGCTGCCGCCCGGCGTGTGCCCGTGGCGATGCGGGTTGTGGGTCCGGCCGTAGAACGCGTTGTCGGTGGTCGCGCCGAGCGCCGCCTCGTGCATGTTGAGCGTGCCCAGGATCGCAGCGCCGGCGTCGCGCAACCGCCGCACCACCTCTGCGTCGCGCTCCGCCACGACATTCCGGCGCAGGCCCATGCCGGCGGTCCAGGGCAGGCCGGCCACCGCGATGTTGGACTTGATCCCCATGGCCACGCCCGCGAGCGGCCCCGCCCCGAACGCGGCCGAACGGTCCCAATCGATGAAGGCGTTCAGGGCTGCGTTGCGGCGCTCCAGGTCGGCGAAGTCGATCATTGCGGTCCTCCCCAAGCTGCGCTTGGGGAGGGGGACCGTCCGGCGCAGCCGGACGGTGGAGGGGCATTGCGGCTGGGCGGGTCGCTCGTAGCTAACGCCCCTCCACCACCGGCCCAAGGGGGCCGGCGGTCCCCCTCCCCAGCGGAGCTGGGGAGGACTGGGGAAGTCCCCCTCACAACCCCCTCTCGTCGATCAGCCGGATCGGCTTCTGCCGCACGTCGATCTGGGTCGCCTGCGCCGTCCCGCCCGGCGCGCACAGCTCCACCACGACCTCCACCCCCAACCCCTGCCGCAGCACCGCCGCGAGCTGCCCCGCGTCACTCCCGCCGCGGCTCTCCAGCACCACCAGCATGTCGTCGCGTCCGCTCGCCGGATCGCGGGTCAGGCGGCAGACATATTCCCCGGTCAGGTCGCTACGGTTCTCGATGATCGCGCCGATCGCATGGGGGAAGACATTGATCCCCCGCAACTTCACCATATTGTCGCTGCGGCCCTTGAAGCCGGCAATCCGTTTGAAAGCGATCTGGCCGCGGCCCGACAGCTCGTGCGTGATGTCGTGGGTGTTGAAGCGGATGCAGGGCGCGACGTCGTCCTTGAACAGGCAGGTGACCACCATGTCGCCCGTCTGGCCCGCCGCGACAGGCCGGCCGTCGTCGACGCCCAGCAGCTCCAGATATTGCGCGTCCTCCCAGACATAGAGGCCGTCGCGCTCCGGCCCTTCGCCCGCGATCGAGCCGGTGTCGCCCACGCCATACCAGTCGAACGCCTTGGCCCCGCCCCAGGCGGCCTCGGTCGCGGCACGGTCTTCCGTGCCCAGATGCCCGCAGATCATCCGCACCCGCATCTGCTCCAGCAGCCCCTCCTCGCGCGCCACTTCGGCCAGCTTGCGCAGATAATCGACGAAGCCGACCAGCACGGTCACGCCGAAATCCGCCATCAGCCTGACCTGCGCCGCCGAGCGCGTCTCCACCCCGGTTCCCGCCGACAGGAACAGCGCGTTGGTGAAGTGCGTCACCGCCTCGCGGATATAGTGCCCGCCGTTGATCATACCGTGGCCATAGACCGACTGCACCACATCGCCCGCCCCAAGCCCCTGCCAGCGGTACATCCGCCCGACGAGCAGGTTGGTGATCTCCCGTCCTTTGGGCCCGAACAGCAGCGGCTGCGGTCGTCCGGTGGTGCCGCTGGTGGTGTGCAGGATGGCGGGCGGTCGCGTCGCCGGATCGCCGAGGCCGGCGAAGTCGCCAAAGGGCGGGTGCTCGGCCACCGACGCCATCAGGTCCGCCTTGTCATAGACGGGCAGCTTCGGGAGATCGTCGAGGCCGCGGATATCGCCTGGCTCGATGCCCTGCGCGCCCCAGAGCCGGCGATAGAAGGGCACGTCCCACCCGCGCCGCATCAGCCGCGCGAACCGCGCCTCCTGAAGGCTGCGCAGCTCGTCCCGGCTCATCGTGCGGTAGCGGGCCAGGAAGGCATCTCCGATCGGATAGTCGGCCAGCATCTCCCGCGCGTCGAACGCCTCGAAATAGGTGGGATAAGTCATCGATAATCCTGTCCTACAGGATGTGCGGGGGCTAACCCGGCGCCTTGTGTGACTTTTCGCCCGCAGAACCAGTCGAGCGGGTCGTCGAACAGGCGGGGATCGGCGTCAGGCGCGAGCGCGCGGGCAAGGTCGCGCTTGGTGGCCGCCTGCTCGGGCGAGAGGGGGGCGTCAGGCGCACCGAGCGTCGCCTGGATCGCGTGCTCGCGCGTCGTGCCGTCGCTCATGGTAATCCTCAGGCGCTGCGGAGACAGCGCGTTCGGGTCGGGGTTGCCGTCGTCCCGGATCGTCACCCGCGCCGCCAGCGCCCCGACGGCCGGGTCGGCGAAAGTCTCGGGCGTGAAGCGGCGCGGGTCGATCTGTCCGTCGCGCAGCATCAGAGCGGCGAGCAACGGAAGGCACAAACGTGCATAGGCCGGGGTCATCTGCGGCAGGAACGGCCGTCCGACCAGCCGCGCCACCAGTGGCGGCACATACGCCTCCACCGCGACGATCCCGTGCTCCCGCGCCGGCGGGAGCACTGTCGACAGAACTCCCAGCACCCCGTGACTCGCCCGCCCCGAAGGGTATGGCTTGGTCGAGACCTCACGGATCAGCCAGCGCTCGCCGATCCGGTCGGTGTAGGTCGTAAGCGCGCCCTGGTCGAACAGCCGCAGATAGCCGAAGGGCCCCTCCAGCACGTCGTGCGGTCCGGTCAGCCCCGCCTTCGCCAGGTCCGCGGCCATCACCGCCGCCCGCGCCGCGTTCGCGATCTGCAGCGGCAGCGCGATCGAGCCCTCGACATGTGCCTGCATCGTCCCGCTCGCGAAGGAATAGGCGAGGCTCAGCGCGTCCGCCGCTGGTGCGCCCGTGATCCGCGCCACCGCAAGCGCCGCCCCCAGGCACCCGGCGGTGGCAGGCCGGAAGAAGGTGAGCGGTGACGTGGCCGCCACGCCCAACCCGCTCGCCACGTCGACCCCGACGGCGAGCGCCACCAGCGCCTCCTCCGGATCGCACCCGCCCGCCCGGTCGATGACGGCCCCGAGCGCGGCGGTAACGACGGAGAGCGCATGAACGACGGCCGGCTCATGTACCGCGTCCCACTCGAGGCAATGAATGCGGAAGCCGTTGACGAAGGCGGCGGAAGGGGCGGGGAGGTGCTCCCCGCCGGCGCACGAACCACCGCCTTCTTCCGTTCGCCCTAAGCCTGCCGAAGGGCGGCCCACGCTTGCGAGGGAAGGACGCCCTTCGACGAGCTCAGGGCGAACGGAGGCGGAGCCGATTAGCCGAGCCTCGTCCGACTGCCCCCAGGCCCGCGCCGCCGCGAGCACCGCGTCCGCCCCCGGCGCGCTCGCGCCCGCCGCGCCTACCGCCAGCGTGTCCGCGAGCAGCCGCTCCGCGTCCGCACGCACCTCGCCCGGCAGCCGGTGCTCGGCGACCGCAAAGGCGAGGAGTCGCTCGGTCGGGGTCACACGACCTCCTCCAGCCAGGCAACCAGCGCCGCCGGATCGTCGCCCTCCAGCGCCAGCGCCACGCCCCGCTCCGCCGCGGCGTCCGGCAGGCCGCCCCACGCCATCAGCGCCCGCGCCTTGGCGATCACGCCGTCAGAAGACAGCGGCCGCTCGGGATCCCCAAGCGTGTCCGACAGCTCGACTGTCCGCCCGCCTGCCGTCACCCGCGCGCCGAAATGCTCGGGGTAGCGTGCGCTGAACTCGGCCGCCTCCGCAACCCGCACCCGCGCCCGCGACTTCGCCAGCGCCGAGATCGCGTCCGGCTCGAAGTCGGCCGGCGTCGGCGCGCCGCGCTCGGCTACCACCGCGACCGCGTGCTGGAGCGAGAACTTGGCCTCCACCGGCGTGCGCGGCGCCGGCCTATCGCAGAAGGCCAGCGCATCCGCGTAGGTCTCGACCAGCACCTCCCCGCCGAGCGCGCCCTCGTCCTTCAGCGCCAGTGCGGCGTCGATCGCCGGGTGGGCATGCCGGCACGCCGCCCAGGGCTTGAAGCTCACCTCCGCCAGGTGCCAGCCCTCGCCCAGCATCAGCGGCTTGGGCGCGCGCGTCATCGCTTCATATAGACCCTGCGGCCCTTCCAGGATCGCCGCCGGTCCCGTGAACCCGGCCCGCGCCGTGCGCGCGCACCACAGCCCCTCCAGCGAGGCATGCACGACGTGGAGCTGCTTGGTCATGACGTCGGCATGGCGCATGTGCCACAGCCCGCAGGCGGTCGAGCCCGAATGGCCCAGCGCCCACACGGTCTGCTCGGGCGAGAGGCCGAAGATCGCCGCCGCCGCCGCCGCGCCGCCGAATCCCCCCGCCGTCGCGGTCGGGTGCCAGTGGGCGTAGTGGAACGCGTCAAAGGTCGCGCCCACCGCGATCATCGCCTCATAGCCCCGGATCGCCCCGTCGAGCATCGCGGCCATGCCACAGCCTGCCTCGCGGGCCGCCGACAGCGCCGCCGGCCAGACCACGGGTCCGGGATGCAGCAAGGCCGCGCGGTGAACGTCGTCCATCTCCAGCACGTTGCCGAGATAGCCGACCCGCTCCAACACGTCCGGCCCGGCCCGGCGCGCCGCGTCCGCCACCGGCGCCCGCAGCGCTCCCCCGACGCAGCCCAGCCAGTCGAGCAGGTGCAACCGCGCGCGTCCGTGCATGTCCGGACCAATCGGCCGTCGGAGGTGATGTGCAAGCGCCTCCGTTCGGCTAAGGGAGGCGGCGGTCATCGGGCCTGCCCCTGACCGAGCCGAGGAGCCGCCCATTGACCGCCGCAACCGCCACCCGTCGCCCGCGCTATCGCGTGCTGGCCGACGAACTGCGGCGGCAGGTGCTCGACAACGCCTTCGCCGCGCCCGACCAGTTCCCGACCGAAGCGGAGCTGTGCCAGGCCTATGGCGTCAGCCGCTTCACGGTGCGCGAGGCGCTGCGCGCGTTGCAGTCGGAGGGGCTGATCAAGCGCCGGCGCGGCTCCGGCACGACGATCCAGCCCGCCGCCGCGCGCGGCGGCGCGCTGCACCAGCCGCTCTCCAACGTCGGCGAAATCCTGCAATATGCGCACGATACGCGCATCACCTTCGAACGGTGCAAGTCCGCTCCCCTGCCCAAGGTGCTCGTCAGCGAGATGGGCGGCGCGGCGGCCGCGGGCGACTGGCCGTGCTTTCGCGGCATCCGCGTCGGCGGCGGCGACGCGCGGCCGATCGCGCTCACCCAGGCCTATCTCCACCCCGATCTGGCCGGAATCGCAGACCGCATCGATCTGGGCGGCGAAACCTTGTTCCGCCAGGTGGAAGAGCTGAGCGGCATCCCGATCGCGCGCGTGACGCAGGACATTCAGGCGGTGCCCGCGTCGGGCGACGTGTCGCGCGCGCTCGCCGTGCCGCGCCGCTCGCCGACGCTCAGGATCCTGCGCTGCTACCATGACGCGAGCGGCCGGGTGCTGGAGATCTCTGCCAGCCACCATCCCGGCGATCGCTTCGCCTATTCCATGCACATCGAGGTGGACTCGCCTTAGTCCCTCTCCCTCAAGGGGAGAGGGACAGCTCTCGCGCCAGCGAGAGCTGGGAGAGGGGCCGCGGGTCACACCCTCTCCCCGGCGCTTCGCGCCTGCCCCTCTCCCCTCAAGGGAGAGGGGCTTGTCACCAACTCCGGCGCACCACGCGGCTCCCATCGCTCGCCGGCGAAGCGGATCGGGGAGGCGATCTGATGCGAGCCTTCGTGCTCGACCAGCAGACCTCGCTCGGTCACATGCGGCTGATCCAGCGCCTCGCGCAGGTCGAGCACGGGCGCGAAGGCGACATCCTTGTCGGCAAACCACGCGACCCACTCGTCGCGCGTTCGCGTCTGGAAGGCCTCGCGCAGGAACCGGATCAGCGCCCCTTGCTCTCCCGCCGGCGCATCGCCGAGCGGGATCAGGTCGGGCCGCTCAAGCGCGGTCAGCAGGGTGCGGACGAACTTCGTCTCGCGCCCGCCCAGCGCCACATGCCTACCATCGGCCGTGCGGTAGACGTTGTAGAAGGCCGCACCGCCTAGCGAGCGCTGCTCGGCCGAGCGCGGCGCCGGGCCGCCCGCGATCGCCGAGCCGCCCCAATGCGCGGTCCAGGGCAGCAGCGCGTCGTACATAGCGATATCGACATGGTCGCCGCGCCCGGTGCGCTCCCGCCCGACCAGCGCCATCAGCACCGCCGACAGCGCAGTCAGCCCCGCCGCCATGTCCGCAGCCGGCACGCCGGGCACCACCGGGGCTCCATCCGGCCCGTCATTGACAGCGAGCGTGCCGGCGAGCGCTTGCACCGCCATGTCGTGCGCCGGATGGTGCGCGAGCGCGCCCTCCTGCCCGAAGGCGCTGATCGAGCAATAGACGAGGCGCGGATTGCGCGCCGCGACCGCGTCATAGCCGAAGCCGAGCCGCGCCATCACGCCGGGCCGGAACCCCTCGACGAACACGTCCACTCCGTCGATCAGCTCCCATAACGCCGCGCGCCCCTCTTCGCTTTTCAGGTCGAGGGCACGGCTCGTCTTGCCGCGGTTGAGGTTGCGGAACCAGACCGATTGCCCCGCCTCGAACGGGGCCTGCTCGCGCGCCGGGTCGCCGGCAGGCGGCTCGACCTTGATGACCTCCGCGCCCTGATCGGCCATCATCAGCGTCATCATCGGGCCGGGCAGGAACAGCGACAGGTCGACGACCCTGATCCCGGCGAGCTTGCCCATCGCTCAGATCACGCCCTCGGCACGCAGTTGCGCCACCTCGTCGGGTGCGAAACCCGCCTCGGCCAGCACGGCCTTGCTGTCCGCGCCCAACAGCGGCCCGGCGCGGTTCGGCAGGCGCTCGCCGTCGAGCCGGATCGGGCTCGCCAGCACCCGCAGGTCCGGCCGGTCCGAGTGCGCGACCGTATCGACCATCCCGGTGCCCGCGACGAAGCCGCTGTCGAGAGCCGCCGCCACATCGTGCACCGGCGCGACCGGCATATGGCCCTGTAGCCGCTCCAGCCAGTGCGCGGTCGGTGCCGTCCCGAACACCGCGTCCAGCGTTTCGGTCAGCGCGTCGCGATGGGCGAGCCGGTCGGCGGGCCTCAGAAAGCGCGGGTCGTCGGCCAGGTCGGGACGTCCGATCCGCTCCACCAGCACCGTCCAGAACTTCGGCAACTGCGCCATGACGAAGATCCAGCCGTCGGCGGTGCGGAACAGCTGCGACGGGGTGACGGAGGGGTGGGCCGAGCGCGCCACGCGCCCGGTGACGTCGCCTTCGTTCAAATACCAGACCGCCGGATAGCTGAGCTGATGCAGCGCCGCCGAGAGCAGGTCCACATCGACGTCGCGCCCCTCGCCCGTCCGCTGGGCGTCGAGCAGCGCCGCGAGCAGCCCGATCGCCATCTGCGCGCCGGTCATGAAGTCGACCATCGACAGGCCGAAGCGCGCCGGCGGCGCGTCGGGTTCGCCGGTCAGCGACAGGAAGCCGGCTTCGGCCTGCATCAGATAGTCATAGCCCGGCCAGCGCGCCCGTTCGTTGTCGCGGCCGTACGCCGACAGGTGCGCGCAGACGATCGCGGGGTTCACCTCGCGGAGCGCCGCATAAGTGAGTCCCAGCTTTTCAGGCAGGTCGCCGCGCATGTTGTTCGCGACCGCGTGGGCGTCCGCGGCGAGCCGCCGCAGCACCGCCTGTCCCTCGGACCGCGTCAGGTCGAGGGTGAGCGAGCGCTTGTTGAGGTTGAACGCGTGAAAATAGACGCTCTCGCCCTCGCGCAGGAAATGCGGGCCGACCTGGCGCGCGGTGTCGCCTCCCTTCGGCGGCTCGATCTTGATCACCTCCGCCCCCAGCTGCGCCAGGAACATCGTCCCATAGGGCCCCGCGCCATATTGTTCGGCCGACAGGACGCGGAACCCGCTCAAGGGGAGGCGCAAGGTCATGCGGGGTTACGCTTCACCCACTGCTTGGCGATGATCATGCGCTGCATCTCGTTGGTGCCCTCGCCGATGCACATCAGGATCGAGTCGCGGTAATAGCGCTCGATGTCGTACTCCTTCGAATAGCCGTAGCCGCCATGGATGCGGAGCGACTCCTCCGAGTTGCGCACCGCGGCCTCGGACGCGAAGTATTTCGCCATTCCCGCCTCCATGTCGCAGCGCTCGCCGCGATCATAGGCTTGCGCGGCGTCCATCGTGAGCAGCCGCGCGGCGCGCGCGCGGGTGACCATCTCGCCCAGCTTCAGCTGGATCGCCTGGTGCTCGGCAATCGGCTTGCCCATCGTCTCGCGGACCTGCGCATATTCCGTCGCGAGCCGGAGCGAACCCTCGGCCAGCCCGACGCCGCGCGCGGCGACGTTGATGCGGCCCAGCTCCAGCCCGCCGGTCGCCTGAAAGAAGCCCTGCCCCTCGCGCTCGCCGATCAGGTTGGCGGCGGGAAGGCGATAATCCTCGAACACCAGCTCCGCCGAGTCGATCGACTTGTAGCCGAGCTTCTCGAACTGCTTCCCGACGGTGAAGCCCGGCCCCTTGGGCGCGATGAACAAGCTCATGCCCTTGTAGCGCGGCTCGGCCTTCGGGTCGGTCTTGACCAGCAGCGCGAAACACGAGCCCTGGACGCCGTTGGAGATCCAGGTCTTGGACCCGTTGATGACGTAATCGTCGCCCTCGCGCCTGGCGACGGTGCGGATCGCCTGCAGGTCGGTGCCCGCGTTCGGCTCGGTTAGCGCCAGCCCGCCGCGGATCTCGCCGGTGGCGAAGCGGGGCAGCCATTGCCGCTTTTGCGCCTCCGTCCCAAACCGCTCGACCGCGGCCGCCATGATCAGGTGCGAGTTGAAGATGCCGGTGATCGCCATCCAATAAGACGCGATATGCGCGACGATCTTGGCATAGGTCGTCGCCGGCAGCCCCAGCCCGCCATAGTCCTTGCCGATCGTCGCCCCGAACAGCCCCATCTCGCACATCTGCGCGACCAGCTCGGCGGGCCAGATATCGTCGTGGTCGTGCTTCATCACGACCGGACGGACCTCCTTGTCCACCCAGCGCGCGATGGCGTCGATCAGCGCCCCTTCTTCATCGGGATCGATGAAGGGCGCGGCGGCGGGTTCGAGTTGCAGGGCGGTGGCCATCAGATGCTCCGTCGGGCGGGGTCGGGGGTGATCATGCTAGTCGTCCACGGGTCCGTGGCCGCGTTTCCAGACGAGCACGGTGCGCTTATAGGTGCTGACGGTCTTGCCGTCCTGGTTCTTGCCGATCGTCCGGAAGGTCACGATGCCTTGATCGGGCCGGCTCTTGCTCTCGCGCTTTTCCAGCACCTCGCTCTCGGCATAAAGCGTGTCGCCGACGAACAGGGGAGCGGTCATGCGCACCTCGTCCCAGCCGAGGTTTGCGATCGCCTTGCCCGAGGTGTCGGACACGCTCATGCCGGTCATCAGCGCGATGGTGAAGGGGCTGACGACGAGCGGTTTGCCGAACTCCGTCTTCTTCGAGAACTCGTAATCGAAATGCGCCGGGTGGGTGTTCATGGTCAGCAGCGTGAACCAGACGTTGTCCGCGTCGGTGATGGTGCGGCCGGGACGATGCTCGTAGATGTGGCCCACTTCGAAATCCTCGAAGTAACGCCCCTGCACCTCCCGGAACCGCCCTGGGGCCACCTCCACGACACTGTCACGCATCGACCTCTCCCGCTCTCGCCAGGGTGCGGCGATAGGCACGCATCACCGGCGCTTCCAGCATCTTGCCATTGAAACGCGCCGCGCCGCCCCCGGCCGCCGCGAACGCCGCCTCTGCCTGGCGCGCTTCCTCGACGGCGGTGGGCGTCGGCCGGAACGTGGCCTCGATCGCCGCGACCTGGGCGGGGTGGATCGCCGCCTTGGCGGTGAAGCCGAGCGCACGGGCGCGCTCCGCCTCGTCGGCCAGCCCCGCCGCGTCGTCGAGCGAAATCCAGGGTACATCGACGGCAGGCTTCCCCGCCTCCGCCGCCGCCACGACGAAGGCGGATCGGGCATGGAGCAGCGGCTCCCAGGCGAGCGCGACGCCGAGCTCGGCCGCCATGTCGCCGCCCCCGAACATCATCGCCGGAACGCGAGGGTACGCCGCGATCCGGTACGCACGGCGGAGCCCGCGGGGCGTCTCGATCAGCGGCACCAGCGCCGCCCGCTCGCCGAGCACGCCCGCGACGATCGCCAGCTGCTCCTCATGCTCGACTTTCGGCACGAACACCGGCGGCAGTTGCGGCGCGGCGGCGAGCGCGAGCAGGTCGGCAAGGCCGTCGCGGGTCGTCACGGGGTTGATCCGGATCGCGAGCCCCGGCCCGATCGCGGCGAGCGCCGCATCGCGCGCGGCGGCCTTGTCGGGGGCGGGCACCGCATCCTCCAGGTCGACGCAGACCAGCCCCGCGCCGCTCGCCAGCGCCTTGCCGAAACGGTCGGGACGCGATCCGGGCACGAACAGCACGCTCGCCAGCGCGTCCCAGTTCACCCGATAGCCGGCTGCGGTCATAATGGACAGTTGTCCGGACAACTTTGCCGCGTCAAGCGAATAATCACGCCGGCTTGACCACACCCAGCCAGGCGGTCGCGAGCAGCAGCAGATACACCGCCCACACCCACAGCCGCGTGCGGTTCATGGTGCAGAGCAGCGGCAGCTCGGTCGCGTCGGACGAGCCCTCCGCGATCAGCCGACCGAGCTGCGGGCCGACCGGCTTGAATTGCCAGTCGATCCCGATCGCCGCGGCGAAAATCAGGCCGAACAGCAACGCCTTCCATGCCGCGAACTCCGCCAGGATCGGCGTCCCATGAGCCAAGGACCAGAGGCCCAGCCCGAGATAGCCGAGCATGATCGAAAGCTTGATCGGCAGCTCCAGCCGCCGGTCGCGCACCCCGCGGGGCGTCTGGTCGTGCAAATGCGCGTCCCAGACCAGGAACAGCCACGCCGCCCCAATCGCCCAAGCCGCCGCCAGCACCCAGGCCGGCAGCACTGCCCAGCCGCCTGCGACCGCGAGCGTGAGCGAGATCGGCACCATCAGCGCCCAGGCGGTGCGCGGCGTCATGTCGACCGCGACCAGCAGCTTCAGGAGCGCGAGCCGCTGCTCCAGGCTGTAGACCCGGCGTTTGCGGAAGTGCTGCCCCAGCACGAATACGCCGACATCCGCGCCCAACCACAGCACAAACAACAGCAGGTGAACGAAGACCAGCGTTCGATAGGCAAGTCCGTCCACGCACGATCCTTTCGCCGGAGCCCCAGCTTGACAGCGGCGAGCATACATGAAAATTTGTCCGGACAAACTAAAACTGCGCCGCAGAACAGAGGTCCGCCGGAACCGTCCACCATTCGAGGAAGCCAACGCCCATGAAGCTGCTGCTCGCGACCACCGCGCTCGCCCTGTCCCTCGCCGCGCCAGCGGGCGCGCAGACGCAGACCGGCGACGCTTCCCCGGCGTCCGAGCAGCAGACGGGAATCGCCACACCCCAGGGCGACCCCGAGGACACCGGCGGCATCGAGGACGTGATCGTCACCGCGCAGCGGCGTGCGGAGAACATCCAGGACGTCCCGATCGCGATCTCCGCGTTCACGGCGGACGCGCTGCAGGCGCAGGGGGTGCAAAACACGCTGCAACTCGGCAACTACGTGCCCAACCTCGTCGCGCTCAACAACACCGGCATCGGCTCCGCCAACGCCTACTTCCTTCGCGGCCTGGGCAACACGGAGACGATCGCCACCTTCGACCCGCCGGTCGGAACCTATGTCGACGACATCTACATCAGCCGGCAGAACGCGAACAACCTGAACCTGTTCGACGTCGAGCGGATCGAGGTGCTGCGCGGGCCGCAAGGCACGCTGTTCGGCCGCAACACCACGGGCGGCGCGATCAACACCATCCTGAAGAGGCCCGGAGACGAGTTCGCCGGTTTCGCGGAGGTCGGCTTCGGCGCCTATGGCCGACGGCAGGGGCGCGCCTCGGTCGATCTGCCCCTATCGGACAGCTTCGCGATCAAGGTCTCGGGCTATTACCAGAACGACAACGGCTTCGCGAAGAACACAACCACCGGCGAGCGGATGAATGACGACGACGGCTGGGGCGCGCGCCTCGGGCTCCGGGGCGAGCTGTCGCCCAGCGTCCGCTGGAACGCGTCCTACATGCACATCGTCGCCGACGGCGAGAACATCCTCAATTTCGACTGCGATCCGCGCAACCCGTCCAACTGCTCCGGACGGTTCCTGACCACCGGCCTGCGTGAGGCGAACGGCCCGCCCTCGCCTTACGCACCGCTCGTGATCACGGGACGGAAGGCCAATTTCGGCCAGAGCCAGCGCTCCGCCAGCGACCTCGTCACGTCCAATCTCGAGATCGACGTCGCGGACGACACGACCCTTAATTTCATCACGGGCTATGTCAGCCTGTCACAGAAGTTCGCCCTCGACTTCTTCGACGGGAGGACGAGTCCCAACGTCGCCTCCCCCGTACCGCCAGTCAGGGGCTTCGTGCGCGGGGGACTGACGATCATCAACGACGGCCAGCACGAGCAGTTCACCCAAGAGGTGAAGGTGAACGGCAGGCTAGGCGCTGGATTCATCAACTATGTGGCGGGCGTGTTCTACTTCAACGAGCGCAACCGTACGGACTTCGCCGATACCTTTTCACTCGTCACTCAGCCCTTCCCGCCGTTTGCGGTTGTGCCCGGCGGGTTCCCGCTCCTGCTCGCCGATCGCACTCTGCGCAACACCACCGAGGCGATTGCCGGCTATGTGCAGGCAGACGTCAATCTGACCAGCCAGCTGACGGTTACCGCCGGCGTGCGGTACACCGACGAGACCAAAGAGCTGAGCTTCCGCGACAATCGGGCCTCCTGCAACGCGGTCGGCGCGCTACCCGCAAACTGCTTATCAGACGCCAACATGATCGCACCCTCCGGGCGGCCGATCCCGCGTGAGCAAAACGTCAAGATCTGGACGCCGCGGTTCGCCGTCAATTTCAAGCCGAACGATGACGTGCTACTTTTCGCCAGCGCGACCCGCGGCTTCAAATCCGGAGGTTGGAACGCGCGCGCCTACAGCGCCAGCCAACTGCTGCCCTTTGGGCCGGAAAAGGTCTGGAGCTATGAGGCGGGTTTCAAATCAGATCTATTCGACCGACGCGTACGCGCCAACGTAACATTCTTCCTCCTCGACGTGCGTGATCTCCAGACCCCGTCCGCTCTCGTCGCCGACAATGGGACGATCACCTTCCTGACCCGCAACTTCGCCGACTACCGCAACAAGGGCGTGGAAGCGGAACTGTCGTTCCAGCCTGTGCAAGGCCTGAACCTCTACGCAAACATGGGATATCAGGACGACGAGTATCGCTTCCGCAGCGGCATCCCCCCCGTCGACATCTATGGCATCCAGTCGGTGCCGGCCCAGGCCGCCTCGTGCCGAGCACAGCGCGCCGCAAACCAGATTCCGACCGCCCCGGTCCCGCCAGGTCAACCCCCCAACAACGCCCCGGCTTGCGCGGCGGGCATTGTGGACGCGAATGGCAACATCTCTACTCCCGTTCGCACCCCGCGTTGGACTTTGGCTCTCGGCGGCAGCTACCGCGCGCAGCTGGACGACGACGTCGCGCTCACGCCGACGATCAACGCGAGCTACCGGAGCTTCCAGGAGGTCGGAACCAGCAACCTCAGCTATTACAATCAGCCAGTTACTGGATCGAACGGCGCGTTTCCGTCCAATCCGTTCGGAAATGGCGACTTCATCGTCGGCTCGGAAAGCCGTCCGGTGTGGCTGGTGAACGCGGGCATTGCGCTCACCGGAGGCGAGAACGATCGGGTCAGCGTCTCGCTGGAATGCACGAACTGCTTCGACCAGGAATGGATCGTGTCCACGCTGGCCAACTATTCCTATCTGAACGAGCCCCGCCGCTGGCTGGTCCGGTCGCGGTTCAACTTCTGACGGGATGCGAGCGGCGGCGCTCATGACGGTTCTGGCGGTCGCCGCTGTGCCGGCATCGGCCGGGTCTGTGCTGGAGCGCCGGCTGTCGAGTTATGTGGCGGGCGGCTGGGACCCCCTGACCCTGCCGGTATCGTGGTACGACAGCGTGGCCCCGATCGCCGGCAGACCGCGCTCCCTCGCCCGCGGCGAACCCGATCCCGCCATGGGCGCGGCATTGGGGACCGCGGAGCGCATGGCGGCGGCGAGCGGCGCGACCGCGCTGCTCGTTTCGGTCGACGGACGCCTCGTCTCCGAACGCTACTGGAACGGGACGGACGCGGACACGCGCCTCAATCCCCAGTCCATGGCGAAGACGCTGGTGGCGCTGCTGGTCGGCGTCGCCATCGACCGTGGCGAGATCGGCGGGGCGGACGATCCGGTCGGCCGCTACGTCTCGGCCTGGCGCGACGACCCGCGCGGGCGCATCACGCTCAGGCAATTGCTGCAGATGGCCAGCGGACTGGCGCAGGTCGACGCCGGCCACGGGTTCGCGATGACGCCGGCGAACCCCGCGGTGCGACAGTATTTCGGAGACGATTTCGATCGGGAGATGCTCGCGCTCGCCCAGGTCGATCCACCGGGCGCCAAGTTCGACTACAACAACAACGCGACGCTCCTGGTCGCGCGGGCGCTGGAGGCGGCGTCCGGCCGATCCTATGCCCGCCTCGTCTCCGATCGGCTGTGGAAGCCGCTCGGGCTCGCGGACGCCGCCATCTATGTCGATCGGCCGGGCGGACGCGCCATGGCGTCCTGCTGCCTCTTCTCCCGCCCGCGCGACTGGCTGGCGGTGGGTCGTCTGATCGCCGGCCGCGGCGAGGTGGATGGGCGAAGGATAGTGCCTGCCGCCTGGATCGACGCGATGCTGACGCCCTCGCCGGCGAACAAGGGCTATGGGCTGCAGATCTGGCTGGGCGACCAGCAGGTCGGCGGTCCGCCGCTGCCGCCGGTGCTGACGCCCTGGCAAAGCGAGCCGTTCGCGGCGCGCGATATGGTGCTGCTCAACGGGTTCGGCGGCCAGCGGGTCTGGATCATGCCGTCGGCCGGGCTGGTGGTGGTCCGCATGGGGCGCACCTGGCCCAAGGCGTGGGACGACGCCGCCGTCCCCAATCTACTCTACCGGGCGCGCCACGCGTGACGGCGTTCTCGCCCATGGCCCGCATGCGAGGTCGTGTGTCGTACCGTCCACGCGGCGGCGGACCCGAATGGGGCTTTGAAGACTGGTCGATCACCCGCGGCACGGATGGCCTGCGGGTCTTCGCCGCGCATTGCGAGATGACCTTCGACGGCGAGTCGACCATTCGCGACAACGTCCTGTCGGTCGACGAGGGCTTTCAGCCCATCGACGCTTATGTCCGGATCATGCGCGACGGCCGGCTGACCGGCAGCGGCTGGTTCCGCTTCACCGATTCGCAAGCCGAGTGCGAAAGCTGGTCGGAAGAGGCGGGCCGGATCAGCCAGCGCTACCCGATCCAGAAACCGATCCGCGGCTTCGGCGTCCATGCGGTACAGGGCGACGGCTGGCTCGCCGCGACCTTCCCGTACGAGAAAGGACCCGGCCACACCCAGTTCTTCGGCCGCAACCTGATCCATTCGCTCCATCACTTCGGCGCGACCGGGCCGTTCATCCACACATCGGGCAGCGGCCTGCGCTATGTCGGGCCGGAGACGATCGAGGTGCCGGCGGGGCGGTTCGACTGCCACCGCGTCGCCTTCGCCGGCTTGACCAACAATCATCCGCCCTATGACATGTGGATTACGCGCGACGGCGAGTTCCTCTACGTGCGCGGCGAGGTGCAGGGCTATATGGACTCGGTGTTCGAGCTCGAGGAGCTGACGCGGTGACCGGCGCGACGCTCACCGTCCCCGTCGGGACGGCGCCTCGCGCGTCGGAGTTCCGGGCCGGCGGCAAGCCGCTCGCCGCCGCGCTGATCGGCGTCGCCTGCGGGGCCTCCCCCATTCCCTTCAACGTGCTGCCGCTCGTGATGGGGCCGGTGCACGCGGAGACCGGTTGGGACTTCAAGACGATCAGCGCCGGCATCACGCTGTTCGGCCTGATCGCATCCTTCATGGCGCCCGTGGTCGGCGGCCTCGCCGACCGGCGCGGCGTCAGGCCGGTAGCGCTGGCCAGCCTGGCGCTGTTCGGCTTCGTCTTCGCGTCGATGTACGTCGTGCCCGCGACGCTCGGCGCCTGGTTCGGCTTCTGGGCGGTGCTGGGCGTGATCGGCATCGGCTCGACGCCCGTCACCTGGAGCCGGGCGGTCGCCATGTGGTTCCAGCGCCGGCGCGGGCTGGCGCTCGGGATCATGCTGCTCGGCACCAGCGCGGCGGGAATCGTGGTGCCGCAGATCGCGCAAGCGGCGATCGCTGCGGGGGGCTGGCGGCTCGCCTTTCCCGCGCTTGCGCTCCTGCCATTGCTGGTCGCGCTTCCCGTCGCCCTGGCCTGGTTCCGCGAACCGCGCGCGGACGAGCGGCCCGCCGGCATCGCCAACGCCTCCGGCGCGCTTGCCGGGCTGACGCTCGGTCAAGCCATGCGCGGCCGCCGCTTCTGGGTCCTGTTCGCATCCATCCTCATCATCGCCACCGCCTATGGCGGCGCGCACATCCACATGGCGCAGATCGTGGCGCTGCATGGGTTCCAGCCCGCGACGGCGGCCAGCGTGATGAGCGTGGTCGCGCTCGGCATCCTGGCGGGCCGGGTGATCGTGGGCATGTTGTTCGACCGGTTCTGGGCGCCCGGGATCGCGGCCGCGACCATGCTGCTGCCCGCGCTTGCCGCCGTCCTGCTGATGGGCACGGACGCGGCGCTCACCCCGCTCATGCTCGGCGGCTTCCTGCTCGGCTTTGCGGCGGGCGCCGAGTCCGACGTGATCGCGTTCCTAGCCGCACGCTATTTCGGCATGGCGCATTACGGCCGCATCTATGGCTGGCTCTATATGCCGTTCGGCATCGGCTCGGCCGTCTCGCCCATCCTTTATGGCGCGGTGCGCGACGCGACGGGCAGCTACGACGCGATACTGAGCGCGGCCATCCTCATGTTCGCGGGCGGCGGCGCGCTGCTGCTGCTGCTCGGACGCTATCCGGAGTGGAACGGACATGGCGACGCTGCTTGAGCGCGATCCGCTGGGGGGCGTGCGCGCGGAGGTCGGGGACGCGCTGCTGACCGATGCTGCCGCGCTGGAGCTGCACGGCCAGGACGTTTTCACCCGCGGTCACGATCCGGCCGCGGTGTTCCGGCCGCGCGACATCGACGAGCTCTCCCGCGGGATCGCGGCGGCGGCGCGAAGCGGGCTGACGATCGTCCCGCGCGGCGGCGGAATGAGCTACACCTCCGGCTACCTGCCCGATGCGCCGGGCGCGCTCCTGGTCGACACGGGTGCGATGAACCGCATCCTGGAGGTCGACGCGGCCGACATGACCGTGACGGTCGAGGCGGGCGTGACCTGGGCGCAGCTCCACGCCGCGCTGCACCCGCGCGGGCTGCGGACGCCGCTCTGGGGCACGCTGTCGGGCTGCAAGGCGACGGTCGGCGGCGGGATGAGCCAGAACGGGCTGTTCTGGGGCGCCGCGCGCGGATCGATCGCGGCGACCGCGCTCAGGTTCGACGTGGTGCTCGCCGACGGCACGGTCGTACGAACGGGCTCCGACGTGCTGCGCCCCTTCGGTCCCGACGTGACAGGGCTTTTCGCGGCCGACTGCGGCGCGTTCGGAGTCAAGGCGCATGTCACCCTGCCCCTCGTCGCGGAGGCGGACGCGCTCGCTTACGGCTCCTTCGCCTTCGACGCGCCGGCGCAGTTCACCGCGACGATGAGCGCCATCGCGCGCGCGGGGCTGGCGAGCGAGTGCTTCGGCTTCGACCCGTTCCTCCAGGCGCAGCGCATGAAGCGTGACAGCCTCACCGCCGACGCGAAACAGCTGGTCGGCATGATGAAGGCGCAAGGGGGGTTCTGGAAGGCGCTGAAGGAGGGGGCGAAGGTTGTCGCGGCGGGACGCTCCTTCCTCGACGACGCGACCTTCTCGATCCACGCGATCGCGGAGGGGCGGAACCAGGCCGCCGCCGACGCGGACATGGCCGCAATCCGCGCCATCGCGCTCCGGCACGGCGGCCGCGAGGTGGAGAACACCATCCCCAAGGTGATGCGCGCCAACCCCTTCCCGCCCGTCAACTCGATGCTCGGGCCGTCGGGCGAGCGCTGGACGCCCGTCCACGGCATCGTGGCGCATTCCAAGGCGCAGGCGACGATCGAGGCGGTGATCGGACTGTTCGAGGCGCATGCAGAGGCGATGGAGCGGCTCGGCGTCGGCGCGGGCTATCTGTTCCTGACGGTGGGCACGACCGGCTTCCTAATCGAGCCGGTCTTCTACTGGCCCGACGCGCAGGAAGCGCTGCACAAGGCGAGCGTCGAGCCGGCGCACCTCGCGCGCCTGACCGACTTCCCGCCGAACGCGGACGCGCGTGCGCTGGTGGAGCGGCTGCGCGCCGAGATCGTCGCCATCTTCGGCCGCATGGGCGCGACGCACTTCCAGATCGGCCGCACCTATCCGCTCGAGGCCCGGAGCGACCCGGCCGCCTGGGGCGTGCTGGAAGCGGTCAAGGCGGCGGTCGATCCGGATGGCCGGATGAACCCCGGGGTGCTGGGGCTTTGACGCATGTGGCTGGACCGACGACAGGCCCTGGCGGGAGCGATGGCGGCGACGCTGCCCTGGCCGGCGGAGGCGCGCGTGGCGGGCGGTGAGACGAGCTACGCGTCGGTCGCGCTGCAGCTGGCGGCGCGATCGGTCGAGGCGCTGCCCGACCGCGCAGCGGTCTCGGCGCAGGTGCTGAAGCATATCGAGGAGGTCGGGACGAAGCTCCGCGCCGCATCGGTCTTCGTCACTCAGTATACCGGCGCGCCCGTTCGCCTGGCGGTGCTGCCCGAGTATCTCTTCACAAGCTATCCCGGCCGCATCTCCATCCCGGACTTCGCGGCCAAGGCGGCGTTGGACATCACCGGACCCGAATTCGAGGCGCTGAGCCGCGTCGCGAACGCGCAGCAACTCTTCCTCGCCGGAAACGCGTACGAGCGCGACTCGCACTTTCCCGGTCTCTACTTCCAGACCAGCTTCGTGATCGCGCCCGATGGCGCAGTGGTGCTCCGCTACCGGCGGCTCAACTCCATGTTCGCGCCGACGCCGCACGATGTCTGGTCCAAGTATCTCGACATCTACGGCCTGGACGGCGTGTTCCCGGTCGCGCGCACCGCGATCGGCAATCTTGCCGCGATCGCGTCGGAGGAGATCCTCTACCCGGAGATCGCCCGCGCCCATGCGCTGCGCGGGGCGGAGATCTTCGTTCACTCCTCGTCCGAGATCGGCTCCCCGCTCGCCACGCCCAAGGCGATCGCCCGGCGCGCACGCGCGTTCGAGAACATCGCCTACATCGTTTCGGCGAACACCGCCGGCATCACCGGCGCCGGACTTCCCGCTGCGTCGGCGGACGGCAACAGCCAGGTGATCGACTATAAGGGCCAGGTGCTGGCGGAATCGAACGCGGGCGAGACCTTCACGGCTTTTGCCGAGGTCGACCTCGCCGCGCTGCGCGCCCAGCGCCGCAAGCCCGGCATGACCAACCAGCTCGCGCGCCAGCGGCTGGAGCTGTTCGCGGCCGCCTATGCGGGCTCCGTCCAGCCCGCGAACGCGCTGGTCGCGGACGGCAAGGTGATCGTCCCGGACCGCGACCATTTCTCGCGCGTTCACCAGCAGACCATCGAACGGCTCGCCAAGGAGGGCCTGATATGAAGCACGATCCCATCAAGCACGATGTGGCCCCACCCTATACCGCCGTGGCCCGACACGCGGTGTTCCCGGAGCCGAGCCACGACGAGGCGGCCCGGTTCGACTTCCTGGCGAACTTCAACAAGTACATGGCCGCGACGCTCGGGCCGGGGAACAAGCTCAGCTACGATACGCGCGTGCTGCCCGCCTTCGTGAAGGAGCATGGCCGCGAGCCCGCCAACCGCGGCGAGATCCGACGCGCGATGAACGCGGACCCCTGGCATCGCTTCTGGTCGGCGTTGAAGCGCAATTCGATGGAAATGCGCCAGCAGAACGGGCGCCAGATGGTGCTGCGCCAGCTCGACGAGCTCGAGGCCAAGGCGCGGCAGTACAACGAGGGTCGCGACACGCTGGAGCTGCACAGCGAGGTCGAGGTGCCCCGCTACCAGCAGGCGGTCGATATCCATTGCATGCCCGGCAGCTATCACGGGCAGGAACGGCCCGGCGATGTATCAGCGGGCGCGAATTACGACTGCGGCATCTTCGCCACCACCGCGGGCGGGCTCGGCGCGCTGTCCGATGGCGGCGGGCAGGCGCTGGTCGAATGGGCGAAGCGCGAGCGGCCGGGCTGGACGCCGCGGCGCATCCTCGATCTCGGCTCCACCATCGGCCACAACATCGTGCCGCTCGCGCTCGCCTTCCCCGACACGGAGGTGATCGCGATCGACACGGCCGCCGCGTCGCTTCGCTATGGCCATGCCCGCGCCCAGGCGCTCGGTGCGCGCAACATCCGCTTCGTGCAGATGAATGCCGAGGACATGAGCCGCTTCCCGGACGGCCATTTCGACTGGGTGCAGACGACCATGTTCCTGCACGAGCTGTCCGGGACCGCTCTCCCCCGCATCCTTGCCGAGGGCTTTCGCGTGCTCGCGCCCGGCGGGCTGATGCTCCATCTGGAACAGCCGCAATATGGCCCGGACATGCCGCTCTACGAGCAGTTCATCCGCGACTGGGACGCGTACAACAACAACGAGCCCTTCTGGTCGGCGATGCACGCGCTCGACCTGAAGGACGAGATGGTGAAGGCCGGTTTCCCGCGCGAGCGCCTGTTCACGACGGGCGTGCGCGCGGTGGTGGACGAAACGATCTTCCCGCGCGCCAAGGAGGGTGCCGAGGAGGACCATGGCCGCGCCGCCGTGTGGCACGCCTACGGGGCATGGAAGCCGGAATGATGAGCGGGCAAAGCTCTGTCCTCCCCATCTGTGATGGGGAGGGGGACCGCGCGACGCGGTCGCGTGGTGGAGGGGTCGCCGGCGCAGCCGGCGGGCTCCGCCCGCCGCCCCTCCGCCCCTCGCTTCGCGAGCGGTCCCCCTCCCCAAGCGAGCTTGGGGAGGACTGATGGAAGATCTCGACTGGATCGCCCTGTCGGGCAAGCGCGCCAAGGGCCGCCGGCCGGAATATCACGACTTCGCCACCGACCGGCTGATCTCGATCGTCATGGCGCTGGTCGGCGAGGTCTCGGTGCTGCGCAGCCGCCTCGATACGGCGGAGCGGCTGCTGGACGCCAAGGGCGTGCTCTCGCGCGCGGAGATCGAGGCTTACGAGCCCGACCGTCAGGCCGGCTATGAGCGCGGTGTGGAGACCAAGGCCTATATCGCCCGGGTCATGCGCGGCGTGCAGCAGGCGATGGAGGCGATGGAGGCCGAGGACAAGCCGGTCGACGAGGTGATCGCGGCGCTGAAGGAGATGTGAGCCGCGAAAGGTGCCAAAGGTGTCGCCAGTCGCGTTTATTCGGACGTCACCGCTGGAGGAACGGGCGGTCGGGACTATGCTAAGCCTGGGCTGAGAAAGAGCGAAAGCAGGGGTTGCCTGCGCGGGACCGTGTAGGACAGCTTTTTCTTCGACGTGGCGGAAGGCGCGACATGCGGCTCGACAACAAACAGGCGTTGGTGACCGGCGGCACGGACGGCATCGGGCTGGAGATCGCGCGCCAGCTGAAGGCGAAGGGCGCGCGCGTGGCGGTGGTCGGCCGGCGCGCTGAGCTGCTCGACCGCGCGCAGGGCGAGGGGCTGGAGGGCTTGCCTGGCGACCTGTCGAGCGCGGAGGGGTGCGCGGCGCTGGTCGCGGCCTGGGGCGACCGGCCGCTCGATCTGCTGGTCAACAACGCCGGCGCGAGTCCACCGTTCGAGGCGACGGGCGACCCGCAGCTTGCCGGGACCGACCGCGTCATCTTCCTGAACCTGAACGCGCCGTTGCACCTGATGGCGGCGTTCCGCGACCGACTGGCGGCTGCGAAGGGAACGATCGTCAACGTGACCTCGGGTCTCGCTATCGCCCCACGCGCCGGCGGGCCGGTCTATTGTGCGACCAAGGCGGGGCTGCGCAGCCTGACCCTCGGGCTGCGGCCGACCTATCGCGCGCTCGGCATCCATCTGATGGAGGCGCTGCCGCCCGTGGTCGACACCGCCATGACCGCCGCCCGGCCCGCCAAGGGCAAGATGAGCGCGTCGGCCTGCGCGGCCGAGATCGTCGCTGCCATCGAGCAGGACCGCGACGAGGCAAATGTCGGCATGGTGAAGCTGCTGCGCCGCGTCTACTCGGTCAGCCCAGCGCTCGCCCGGCGCATCATGCTACGGTTCTGACGCGACCCTCCACTCGTCACATAAGGTGCGGCGGGTGGGCGCGCCGTCCTCGAACCATTGCCAAGTCCGCGCTCGGGTGCGTCCGTCGGCTGCAAGCTGGATTGTCTCCACGAAGTGCACGCCCGGCTCGTCCTTCCGGTCGAGCCGCAGCATCAGCACGCCTTCGCGGGTCTCCCAACCGTAACCGACGAAGCGCTCGGTATCCCAGTGGATCAGCCCGTCGCGATATATGCCGCCGAAGCTGCGCTCGACAGTGCGGCCGTCCTCCCAAGTCAGGCGATTGTGCTGCACATACGCATGAGGGCCAGACGAGGGGAATTCGCACCGCGTCCAGGTGCGATGCCGGTCAAGCAGCATGCCGTCGCGCGCGAGGTGGGTGTAGACGCCCTCCCACTCACCCGCGTGCGCAAACAGGCTCGGCATCGTGTCCCGGATGCTCATCCCGGCGCGTCCTCGGCGTAAGCCGCGAGCGGCAGCGCCCGGCCGGTCTGGCGGAGCAGTGCCTGCCGGCGGAAGAAGCGCAGGAGCCCGCTGTCGCCCATTCGCGACGGACCCATGCCGCTCATCCCGAAGCTCGACTTTTCCGCGTCCCACACCATCGAGGTGAGCCCCCCGTCGTTGATCGACACCGCGCCGGCGTTCAGCCGCATGGCGACCGCCTCCGCCTCGGCCGCATCGCCTGCGAGCACGGCGGCGGACAGGCCGAACTCGCCTCTGTTCGCAAGCTCCACAGCTTCATCCACGCTGCCGAACGGCGTCACCGGGATCACCGGCCCGAAGGTTTCCTCGCGCATGAGGAGCGCGTCCGGCGGCACGTCCGTCAGCACCGTGGGCCTGAGATAAAGCCCGCCGCCGATCGTCTCGACCCGCCCGCCCGCCAGCACCCGCGCGCCGCGCGCGACGGAGTCGTCGATCTGCGCCTGCACGATCGCGGCCTGGCGCTCGAAGATGAAGGGGCCGATCTCGCCCGCGCCGATGTCCTCCGCGTTCAGCCGCGCGGCTTCCGCGCCCGCGATCAGGGCGTCGAGGAACGCCGGCGCGATCTCGCGTGCGACATAGACCCGCTCGATCGACTGGCACGCCTGGCCGGTATTCACCACCGACGCCCGCAGCGCGATCCCCGCCGCCCAGGCGGGATCGGCGCTCGCGAGCACGATCATCGGATCCTTGCCGCCCAATTCCAGGCTGGCGGGGATGAACGCGGCTGCCGCGGCTGCCGCCACCTTGCGCCCGGTCGCGACCGAGCCCGTGAAGGCGATATAGTCGACCGCCCCGACCATCGCCGCGCCGGTCATTCCGTCACCCTCGACCAGGGCGAGCGGCAGCCCAGGGACCGCCGCAACGGCCTCCATTAGGGGGCGGATGAAGCGGGGCGTGACTTCCGACGGCTTGACCATCGCCGCACACCCCGCCGCGAGCGCCGGGACGGCGTCGATCAGGGCGAGGGTGAGCGGGAAGTTCCACGGGCTGATCACGCCGACGAGCGGATAGGGCACAAGCCGGGTGGCGACGGCGATTCCCGGCGTCGCGCTCGGTCGCGGCTCGCCCCCGGCACGTGCGATCAGATCGGGCGCGCTCGCCGCCCAGCGTTCGAGGAGGCGCACCGTCCCGTCCACCTCGATGCCCGAGATCGCGCGCCGGCCCGTGTCCAGCGTCAGCGCCGCCGCGATCGCCTCGCGCTTCTCACCCACGGCCGCGGCGAGGGCGCGAAGCGCGTCCGCCCGCTCCTCCGCACTCTTCGCGGCCCAGGCGGGCTGAGCGGCGCGCAGGCTTTGCGCGAGGGCTTCCACCCCGGCCCGGTCAAGCGGCGCGATCTCGTAGTCCCGCTCGCCCGTCCGCGGGTTGCGGACCTTCATTGCTGCGCCGCCCAGGCGTCCACGATCTCGCCTCCGGTCGCGAACCAGGTCTCCCGCCGCGCGGCGAGCGTCGCGAGCAGCGCTTCGAAGGCGCCGATCCGATAAGGCAGCCCCATGATATACGGCGTCACGTTCAGCGGCAGCATGCGCCCACCGAACCGCTCCGCCTCGCCGACCAGCCAGTCGAACGCGTCCAGCAGCTGCTCGGCATAGCTGTCCGCCGACTGCTGCTGCACCGTCACGATCTGCCGATCGCTGAGCTCATGGTTGAGCGGCAGGTTGATGAGGCCGTTGCCGAACCGATAGGGCAGCTCGTCGTTCACCCAGTCGCAGCCATAGGTCAGCCCCGCCTCGCGCAGCAGGTCCGGCGTGTTCCAGCTCTGCGACCGCGCGATCGACAGCCAGCCTCGCGGCCGCACCCCGCTCGCGCGCTCGAGCGCGTCGAGCGATCGGGCGATCAGGACACGCTCCGCTTCGATTGGAAGACCGCTTGCAACCGTGCCGTTCATGTCGGTCGAGTGAGCGACGACTTCATGGCCCGCGGCGACGATGTCGGCGATTACCTCGGGATAACGCTCCGCGATCGCCCCGTTGCACGCCACCGACACGCGCGCGCCGACCCGCGTGACGGCGTCAAGCAGGCGGTACAACCCGACCCGTGTGCCGTAATCCCGCGCGGTGTAGTGGCGGAAATCGGGATAGGCGGTCTGCATATGCCCCGGCACACGAAACGGGGTGTCCGCGGGGATGATCGGAAACCATTCCAGGCTGACGCAGACCCACACCGCCACCGACCCCCGGGGCCAGCGCACCGGCGGGCGCTCATGCAGCGCCGACCAGGGATAGAGGTCGTGATCGTAGCCGTGCCGACGCTTGGGATAGGTCAGATAGGCAGGGTCGAGCGTCACTCCTCCCTCTCCCGGGCAGCGGGAGAGGGACAGGCCGCAAAGCGGCCAGGGTGAGGGGCGGCGAGAGCCGCCAAAATGGCTTCCAGCACCTGATCGGTCCGGCTGAGCACATCGTCGTTCCACACGCGAAGGACGCGGTAGCCGCCATGCTGAAGCAAGTGTGTCCGCCAGGCGTCGCGGGTCGCTTGTCCGACGTGTTGGCTCCCGTCCACCTCCACGATCAGTCCCGCTGCGATGCAGACGAAGTCCGGCCTTAACCGTCCCAGAACATGCTGCCGGCGGAATTTGCATCCGCCCAATCTGCGATTGCGTAGCCGTGACCAGAGACGCTCCTCCGCTTCCGTCATGTCCCGCCGGGCGGCGCGAGCCAATGCGAGTACGTCGCCGGCGTTCTTCGGCCGCCCCTCACCCTGCGCGCTGGCGCGCGCTGTCCCTCTCCCCTGCGGGGAGAGGGAGGGAAGATCATTCGCGCTCACCCGACCTGTTCCCGCCACGCATCCACGATCTCGCCCGCGCGCGCGATCCAGGCGCGGCCGTCGGCGGCGATGTGCTCGAGCACGCGCTCGAATGGGCCGATACGGTGGGGCTGGCCGATCAGATAGGCGTGCAGCGGGATGCACATGACGCTGCCCGGTTCGGCCGCCAGCCGTTCGAACTGGCGGATCAGCGTGTCGGCGTATTCGCGGGGGCTCATGTTGTAGACGAAGAAGCCGTAATGGTCGTTGACCTCCAGGCTGTACGGGATTGACGCCAGCCGGCCGCGCGCGACCTTCACCTCCTGCACCTGGTCGTCGTGGTAGAGGTCGCAGGTGTAGTCGAGGCCGTACTCCGCGATCAGGTCGAGCGTGCGCGGCGTATGGGTCAGCGCGGGGGCGAGCCAGCCGCGGATGCGCTGGCCGGTCGCGGCCTCGACCGTCGCAATCGAATCCTCGATGATCGCGCGCTCTTGGCGCTCGTCCATGCCGTAGGCGTAGCGCGTGTTGTAGATGCCGTGGCTGAAGAACTCCCACCCCCGCGCGTTCGCGTCGGCGACGACCTCCGGGTGATGCTGGCAGAGCGCGACCGAGAGCGACACGGAGCCGGGAAAGCCGTGCTTCGTCATCGCCTCCGCCATGCGCCAGTGCGACACGCGGTTGGAGTGGTCGCGATGGGAATAGCCGACCACGTCCGGATGCGGCTTCGTCCAGGCTTTGCGCTGGGGGTGGGCCGGCGGATCGATCTCGTAATATTCGAGGTTCGGCGCGACCCAGACGGCGACGCTCTTGCCGCCCGGCCAGACGATCTTGGGACGGTTCCGGTACGGGCTGAAGGCGTACAGGTCCGGATCGGCCGCGCCCTCGCGCATCAGCGCCGCTCCAGCCAGTCGATCACCGCCTGCACCGGCTCGACGTCCGCGTATTTGAGCTGGAGGTCGGTCAGGTTCGCATAATGGTAGCTGGCGTGCTTGTCGGCGCAGCACTCGATCGGCACGATCGTGCGATAGCCATGGCTGAGCGAGTCGACCGCGGTCGCGCGAACGCAGCCGGAGGTGGAGCCGCCGGTCACCACCACGGTGTCGACCTTGTGCCAGACGAGGTAGCTGGCGAGCGGCGTCTCGAAGAAGGCCGACGGCATGCGCTTGGTATATTGCAGGTCGTCTTCGGCGATCTCGCAGCGTGCGTCAAAGGCGTGCCGCTCGCTGTCGTACTTGATGTTCTGCAGGCTGTCGGGCGTGTTGGTGCGCGTGCCCCAGACGCCCGCGTCGCCGCCGTCCGCCTTGTAGGCGACGCGCGTCCAGATCACGGGAAAGCCGCGCGCCCGGGCGAGCGCGGAGATGCGGTTGACGTGCGCGATCTGGTCGGGATCGGTCTCGTACGCGGTCGCGAACCGGTCGATACGGGTATAGGCCTGCTGGAAGTCGACGTTCACGACCGCGAGCCGCTCGCCGAAGCCGAACTTGCGCCGTGCCGGGTTGGCCATGACCTCTTCGAAGATTTCCCTCGCGGTCCGCCCGTCCTCCACCATCCGCGTGCCGATCAGGTCCGTCATGCCCGCCACCATGGCCCGAGCGATTGGGGCTTGTCTAGGAGAAGTTGTCCGGACAAAGTGCGGCGGTGGAGATCAGCCGCCACTTCCTCTCCGTCGCCGGTCCCAAGGGAGAGCGGCGCGTGCATTACCGGCGCTGCGGGCGCGGGCCGGCGCTGCTGATGGTGCACCAGAGCCCCCGGTCTTCGGCCGAGTACGAGCCGCTGCTGCGCCGCTGGGGCGAGCATTTCACCTGCATCGCGCCCGATACGCCGGGCTTCGGCGAATCCGATCCGCTGCCCGACCGGCAAGCCGACATCGACGCCTTCGCCGACGCGCTGCTCGCGTTTCTCGACGCGGCCGGGCTGCCGCTGGTCGGCGCGTACGGCTTCCATTCAGGCGGGATCATCCTGCTGGCGGCGCTCCGGCGACAGCCGCGCCGGTTCACCGCGATTGGCGTCGGCGGCTATGCCGTCTGGACGCCCGAGGAGCGCGCACTGTTCGCGGGCGGCTATCTGCCGCCCTTTCGCCCTCAGCCCTATGGCGAGCACCTGACCTGGCTGTGGAACCGCGTCCTCGAACAGACCTGGTTCTTCCCCTGGTTCGCCGCCGAGCCCACGATGCGGCTGTCGGTCGCGCACGACGATCCCGTCCGGGTGGACGCGACGGTGCGCGACATGCTCGCCTCGGGCGACGCCTACCGGGTCGGCTACGGCGCGGTGCTCGCCGCGCCGCGCGACGTGCCGCCGCCGGAGGCCGAGACCCCGCCGGTGCTCATCACCGCCTATGACGGCGACCCGTTGCAGGCCCACATCGCCCGGCTTGGCCCCTTGCCGCGCAGTTGGCGCGCCCACCCGGTCGCCACACCCGCGCAGCACCAGGACGAAAGCCTGGCCTGCTTGCGCGCCCACCCCGCCCCGACTCCCGACCGGGTGGCGGAGAGCGCCGACGAAGGGTTCGCGCGCGTCCGGACCGACGACTTCGACGGGCTGATCCATTGGCGCGGGCCGCTGGCGTCGGCGCGGGTTGCGGTGCCGGGCGGCTCGGCGGCGCTGGACGAGGCAGCAGCGATCGACCCGCCCGGCCATGGCCTGTCGGACCCCTGGCCCGGCGAGCCGCCGACCACCCTCCACCCATGGGCCGAAGCGCTCGCGTCCGTCGCTGACCACCCGCGCTGGCCGCTGCCGCCGGTGGGCGACCCTGCACGCCTGTTCCCCGACCTTTCACCCGACCGGTTCGGATCCTATCTGACGCGCGCCTGGAGCATCGTGCGGGCGCGGCACCTGTTCCGGCCGTGGTACGAGGCGAGCGCCGCGACCGCCCTGCCCTTCGACCCCGCGGATCTCGCGCCCGAGCGGCTGGCGCGAGAGCATCGCGCGCTGATCCAGGCCGGTCCCGCCGCCCGCGCCTTCGCCGCCGCCCTTCAGTCCGCACCCCTTCCGATCCATCAGGGAGACGCCCATGTCGATTCGTGACGAGATGCCGCTGCTCGCCCGCCATGAGGGCGTGTGGGACGGGACCTACACCTACTACAACGCGGCCGGGGAGAAGGTGGACGAGCACCAGAGCCGGCTGTTCTGCCGCTTCGTCGGCGAGGGCGCGGACGAGCGCTACCACCAGACCAACCACTACACTTGGCCCGACGGGCGCACGGAGGTGCGCGATTTCCCCGCCACCTATCGCGACAAGCGCGTCTGGTGGGACAACGAGCTGATCCAGGGTTCCGCCTGGGAGGTCGGGCAGGACGACAAGGCGCGCTCGGTCATGCTCTATTGGCAGCGCACGGGCGACCCTGAGCTTTACCTGTACGAGATGATCCAGATCGCCGACGACGGCGAGACGCGCTGCCGCACCTGGCACTGGATCCGCGGCGGGAAGCTGGAGACGCGCACCGCGATCCAGGAACGCCGCGTCAGCCACGACTGGCGCGCCCTAGAACGAGAAATGGGGGAACGGGAGATGGGGCTTGGCGAAGGCTAGCACCCTTTTCGCCAAGCTGTGGGACAGCCATGTCGTCGCCTCGGTGGGCGGCGACGACCTGGTCGCGATCGACCGGGTGTTCCTGCACGAGCGCACCGGCTCCGTCGCGCTGCGTTCGCTGGCGGGGGCGGGGCGGCGCGTGCTCGATCCCGCGCGCGTTTTCGCGGTCACCGATCACATCGTGGACACGACTCCCGGGCGGACGGGCACGTTGATCCCGGGCGGCGACGCCTTCCTGTCGGCGACCCGCGAGGAATGCCGCGCAGCGGGCATCCGGCTCTTCGACGTCGACGACCCCGACCAGGGCATCGTTCATGTCATCTCGCCCGAGCTCGGCATCGTGCTGCCGGGCGCGACGCTCGTCTGTCCCGACAGCCATACCTGCACGCAAGGCGCGCTTGGCGCGCTCGCCTGGGGCATCGGCTCCACCGAGGCGGAGCATGCGCTCGCCACCGGCACGCTGCGCCTGCCCCGGCCGAAGACGATGCGCGTTACCTTTCACGGCGCGCTCCAGCCCGGCGTCACGCCCAAGGACCTGATGCTCGCGTTGATCGCCGCGCACGGCGCGGGCGGCGGCAAGGGCCATGCGATCGAGTTTGCGGGCTCAGCGGTCGAGGCGCTCGACATCGAGGGCCGCCTCACGCTCTGCAACATGGCGACGGAGTTCGCCGCGATGAGCGGCTTCGTCGCACCGGACGAAACGACCTTCGCGTACCTGAAGAGTCGCCGGTACGCGCCTGGGGGCGAGCTGTGGGACCGGGCCGTCGCGGCCTGGCGCGAGCTCCGCACCGACCCCGGCGCCGCATTCGATCGCGAGATCGCCATCGACGCGTCGCAGGTCGCGCCCATGGTCAGCTGGGGCACCAGTCCGGAGGACGCCGCGCCCGTCGACGCCGCCGTGCCCGATGCGAAGCCCCACGCGCGCGACTACATGGCGTTGGTGCCAGGCCAGCCTCTGATCGGAACGCCCATCGACGCCGCGTTCATCGGCTCGTGCACCAATGCGCGCCTCTCCGACCTGCGCCGCGCCGCCCAGCTCGTGCGCGGCCGCCGCGTCGCCCCGGGCGTGAAGGGGATCGTGGTGCCGGGCTCGGGCGCCGTGCGCCGCGCCGCCGAGGCGGAGGGGCTGGATCGCGTGTTCGCGGACGCCGGGTTCGAGTGGCGGATGAGCGGCTGCTCGCTCTGCTTCTACGCCGGCGGGCCGGGCTTCGCGCCCGGCGCGCGCGTCATCTCCTCGACCAACCGCAATTTCGAGGGCCGGCAGGGTCCAGGCGTTCGCACCCACATCGCGAGCCCGGAGACGGTCGCGGCGAGCGCGGTAGCGGGCGCCATCGCCGACCCCCGACGGCTGGCGGCGTGACCGCCTTTCCGCCCGTACCGCTGGTCGCGGGCGCCGCCGCGCCGCTGATCCGCGACAACATCGACACGGACCAAATCATTCCCAGCCGCGAGATCAAGGGCGTCGGCAAGACGGGGCTAGCCGACGGACTCTTTGCCGGCTGGCGCTATGCCCGCGGTCGCGAGCCCGATCCCGCCTTCGTGCTCAACGATCCTGACTACGCCCATGCCCCCATCCTGCTCGCCGGCGCGAACATGGGTTGCGGATCAAGCCGGGAGCACGCGGTCTGGGCGCTGCACGAATATGGCGTGCGCGCGGTGATCGCGCCCAGCTTCGCCCCGATCTTCCGCGGCAACTGCATCCGCAACGGCATCATCCCCGTCGAGCTGCCGGCGGATGCGATTGCGACCATAGCGGAAGCGGGGAGCGCGACCGTGGATCTGGCGGCGCAGACCGTCACAGCCCCGCCCGACGCGCGCTTCGGCTTCGGTATCGACCCTGAAGCGAAGGCCATGCTTGCCGAGGGGCTTGACGCGATCGACCTGACGCTCAGGCACCGCGACGCCATCGACGCTTTCTTGGCGACCGACCGCGGCGCACGACCGTGGATCTACCTGGAGCAGACCGCATGACGGACATCCTGGTCAGCGAGGTCGGCCCGCGCGACGGGCTGCAGTCGATCGATCGCGTCATGCCGCTCGAGGCCAAGAAGGCCTGGATCGCCGCCGAGGCCGCCGCCGGCGTGCGCGAGATCGAGGTGGGGAGCTTCGTGCCCCCCTCGCTCCTGCCGCAGATGGCGGACACCGCCGAGCTCGTCGCCTTCGCACGCACCCTGCCCGGCCTCAACGTCGTCGCGCTGGTGCCCAACGCGCGCGGCGCGGAGCGCGCGGTGTCGGCGGGCGTCCACGGCATGTCGATCCCCTTCTCCATGTCGGAGACGCACAGCCGCAAGAACGTCCGCAAGTCGCACCCCGAGATGCTGGACGAGATCGCGCGCGTCGCGGCCATCGCGCGAGGAGCGGGCGTCCACTTCGCGGTCGGCCTGTCCACCGCCTTCGGCTGCACGATGGAGGGTGCGGTCGCGGAGGATCAGGTGGTGCGCCTCGCCGAAGCCGCGATGCAGGCGGGCGCGCAGGAGCTGAGCCTGTCCGACACCACCGGCTACGCCGATCCGGCCCAGGTGAAGCGCCTGGTGCGCCGCGTCCGCGCCGCCGTCGGCGACGCCGTGACGACGCTGCACCTCCACAACACGCGCGGGCTCGGCCTCGCCAACGCGCTCGCCGGGCTGGAGGAAGGGATCACGACGCTTGACGCCTCGCTCGGCGGGCTGGGCGGCTGCCCCTTCGCGCCGGGTGCATCGGGCAACATCGTGACGGAGGACCTCGTGTTCATGCTGGAGGCGATGGGCCACCGCACCGGGATCGACCTGGACGCGCTGCTCCGGGTGCGCGCGATCCTGGCGGAGGCGTTGCCGGGCGAGCCGCTCTACGGCTTCACCCCCGACGCCGGGCCGACGCTCGACTTTCAGCAGCGGCGCGCGGCATGAGCGCCGCCCCGCTCACCGGCCTCAGGGTCGTCGAGTTCACGCACATGGTCATGGGCCCCGCCGCCGGCGCGATCCTCGCGTCACTCGGCGCCGAGGTGGTGCGGGTGGAGCCGGAAGGCGGCGATCCGACGCGCCGGCTGATCGGCTCGGGGGCAGGCTATTTCCCCATGTACAACCGGCACAAGGCGAGCGTCTGCCTCGACCTGAAATCCCCGGAGGGTCTGGCCCACGCGCGGCGGCTTGCGGGCGAGGCGGACATCCTGATCGAGAACTTCCGCCCCGGCGCGCTCGACCGGCTGGGGCTCGGCTATGACGCACTCGCGGCCGACAACCCGCGGCTGATCTACTGCTCGCTCAAGGGCTTTTTGCCCGGCCCCTACCAGCACCGGACCGCGCTGGACGAGGTCGCGCAGATGATGGGCGGGCTCGCCTACATGACCGGCCCGCCCGGCCGGCCGCTGCGCGCCGGCGCGAGCGTGATCGACGTGACGGGCGGCATGTTCGGCGTCATCGCCATCCTCGCCGCCATCGAGGAGCGGCACCGCACCGGCCGCGGACAGCGCGTGCAGGCGTCGCTGTTCGAGACCACCGCCTATCTCGTCGGCCAGCACATGGCGCAGAAGGCGGTCACCGGCCAGGCGGCGGCGCCCATGCCCGCGCGCATCTCCGCCTGGGCGATCTACGACGTGTTCGAGACGCAGGACGAGCCCGTGTTCGTCGGCGTGGTCAGCGACAGCCAGTGGGAGAGTTTCTGCCGCCTGTTCGCCCTCGACGCGCTCTGGGCCGACGAGGGGCTCCGCCGCAACAATGACCGGGTGCGCGCGCGCGACCGCATCCTGCCGGAAATCCGGGCCTTGTTCGGGGCCATGACGCAGGGCGAGATCGTGGCGAAGCTGGAGCGCTCCGGCCTGCCCTTCGCCCCGATCGCTCGGCCCGAGGACCTGTTCGAAGACGCGCACCTTCTCGCCTCGGGCGGGCTAGAGCCGGTCACGCTGCCCGACGGGACGCAAACGTCGCTCCCCACCCTGCCTGTCGCGTTCGGGACGGAACGGCCCGGTCGCCCCGCCGTCCTGCCCGAGCCCGGCGCGGATCAGGACAAGCTCAACTGACCACCCGCTTGCCCAGCTTCCGCGCGAGCGTGCGCCGGTGCATACCCAGCCGCCGCGCCGTCTCCGAGATGTTGAAGCCGGTCTCCGCCAGCACCTCGTTGATGCGCTCCCATTCGAGCGTCTTGATCGAGGTCTGGCGCGTCGCGGGCTGCGCGTCGATGTCGCCGCCGGCGTCGCCGAACGCGGACTCGATCTCGTCGGTGTTGGCCGGCTTGGCGAGGTAGTGGCGAGCGCCCAGCTTGATCGCGGCGACCGCGGTCGCAATGCTGGCGAAGCCGGTTAGCACCACGATCGCGGTGTCCGGATCCCGCGCATGCAGCGCCTGGACGCAGGCGAGGCCGGACTCCGCCCCCAGCTTCAGGTCCACGACCGCGTGGGTCGGTGCTTCCGCCTCGATGGCCGCCTCCAGCTCGGCGGGGCTGCGCGCGTGCGAGACGGTGTAGCCGCGTCGCTCGAACGACCGCGCCAGCGTCCGGGCGAAAGTCGCGTCGTCCTCCACGATCATCAGCCGCCGCTCGCCCGCCATCATGCCTCCTCTGCCAGCATTACCAGCCGGACCTCCGCGCCGCCGCCGCGCAGGTTCTCCGCCTCCAGCCGTCCGCCGAGCCGCTTGGCGACGGTCGCCGCCAGGTACAGGCCGACGCCATGTCCGTCGCCCTTGCGCGAGCGGACGGGCGTGCCGAGCCCGTTCAGCACCGCGGTCGGCAGGCCCGGACCGCGGTCCGCGACCACGATCACCAGCTCCCCGGGCGCGCGCCGCACGGTCATCGCGATGCCGTTGGGCGATGCCTCGGCGGCGTTGTCGAGCAGGTTCCAGATCGCCTGTCGCAGCGCCGGGTCCGCGACCAGCGCCGCGCCGTCCAGGTCGCCGCGGCGGTAATCGAGCGCCGCAGGGGCGTGGGGGTGCTCGCGCCAAGCCGCCACCACTTCGTCCAGGAAAGGCCCGGCCGGGCTCCGCCCCAGCGCCTCGCCGCGCGTCTGACCGGCGGCGCTCAGGATCTCGGTCACGATCGCCTTGCAGCGCGCGACCTCCGCCTGCATCTCCGCGACCTCCCCGGCCAGTTCGGGATCGTCCGCGACCTTGGACAGCCGCCGCCAATCGCCCAGGATCACCGACAGGGTTGCGAGCGGCGTGCCCAGCTCGTGCGCGGCGCCGCTCGCGAACAGGCCCATGCGGACGAGATGGTCCTCCTCCGCCGCCCGCGCGCGCAGGTCGGAAAGATAGGCGTCGCGGGCGCGCAGGTTGCGGCTGATGCGCGTCGCGAACAGGACGAGGAGCACCGACACGAGGGCGAAGCTGAGCCACTCGCCGAGCGTGTAGAGATCGGCCGATTCCGAGAGCAGCCGATCGGGCAGCACCAGCGGCCGGGCGACGAAGGTCAGCGTCGCCACGCACGCCCCCGCCACCCCGACCAGCACCCATACCAGCCAGCCGTCGACCAGGATCGCCCCCAGCACCACCTGCACGAGGAACAGCGATATGAAAGGGTTGCGCGCGCCGCCCGTCAGGTAGAGCTGGACCGCCAGGGTGCCCACGTCGAACAGCAACGCCGCCAGGATCGCGCCGGTGCCGACGCGGCGGCGGCGCAGCCACGTCATCAGACCCAAATTCGCGATCGCCAGCACGGCGATCACCGCCGACAGACTCACGACCGGGATGGGCACGCGCAGGCCGAAGGCGACCACCAGGACCGTGACCAGCTGCCCGCCGACCGCCAGCCAGCGCAGCTGGATCAGTTGGCGCATATTGTCGGTCGCCACCGTCTCAGGCGAGACCCCCGGCGGCGCAGGCGCGCGTCGGGTGAGCGCGAGAAGCGGCCGGTCCATCAGCGCTCCCGCAGCACGCGCCAGACGCCCCAGGCGCCGAGCCCGGCGAGCGCGAACCAAGTCAGCGCATAGACCAGATGCGTGTTGCGGAACGCGACCACGGTCAGCCCGCCCACCGGGTACCCGCGCCCGGCGGTCGCGTCCGCATCGATGAAGTAGGGCGCCGCCCGGTCCAGGCCCCGCGCCCGCGCGATCTCGGCAACGTCGCGCGAATACCAACGATCGCGCGCCGGGTCGTTGGGTCGCAGGAACCAGCCCTTCGGCTCCGTCACGCGCAACAGGCCGGTCACCGTCACCGGACCGGCGGGCGCGCTCACCGGCGCGGGGCCGGCGGGCACGAAGCCGCGGTTGACCAGCACGGTCCACCCCTGCGCAGTGACCAGCGGCGTCAGCAGCCACGCCCCCTGGCCTAGCGCCGTGGTCGCCTGCGCCCTTGTCGCGCGGGCATGGTCGAACACGCCCGCCACGCGTACCCGACGGTACGCGTCGCGTGCCGCCGTCACCGCGCGCCAGTCGCCCGGTCCCGGCGCGGGCGCGGGCGGAGCCTGCCGCCGGGCCTCCACCGCCGCGATCAGCTCCAGCTTCCAGGCGCGCCGCTCGACCTGCCACGCCCCCAGCCCCAGGCAGAGCAACGTCAGCGCGGCGAGCAGCGCGGCCATGACGCCGCGCCGGCGACGGGATGGCGCGCCGCTCAGCCCGCCACCGCCTCCATCGGCATCATGTTGGTGTTGAGGTGGTACATGATCCACACCGACCCCCCGATCGTGATCGCGACGATCACCGCCGTGAACACGAACGTCATCAGCGTCCACCCGCCTTCCGACCGGGTGTCGACATGGAGAAAGCAGATCGAATGGACGACGATCTGCACCACGGCGCAGGCGATCACGATCCCGGCGGTCAGGCCGGGGTTGGCGAGCGCACCCGTCATCACCAGCCAGAACGGCACGGCCGTGAGCACGGCCGACAGCAGGAAGCCGGTCAGGTAGCTCTTCATCGAGCCATGACCGTGCTCGCCATGGTGCATCTCCTCCGGCGCGGCGGGGTGGGCATGGTCGGCCATCAGCGCAGCACTCCCAGCAGGTAGACGAAGGTAAACACGCCGATCCAGATGATGTCCAAGAAATGCCAGAACATCGAAAGGCACATCAGCCGGCGGCGATTGTCGGGGTTAAGGCCGCGCTGCGCGACCTGGGCGATCATCACGCCGATCCAGATGATGCCAAAGGTGACGTGCAGCCCGTGGGTCGCAACCAGCGTGAAGAAGCCGGACAGGAAAGCGGAGCGCTGCGGCGTCGCGCCTTCGGCGATCAGGTGCGAGAACTCGTAAAGCTCGACGCCCACGAACGCGATGCCGAGCAGCCCCGTGACCGCCAGCCAGAGCTGCACTCCGGCCTGCCGCCCCCGCTCCATCGCCAGCATGGCGAAGCCATAGGTGATGGACGAGAAGAGCAGCAGCGCGGTGTTGAGCGCCACCAGCGGCAGATCGAAGATCTCGCGCGGCGTTGGCCCGCCGGCATAGCCGGTGCTGACCACCGCGAAGGTCGCAAAGATCGACGCGAAGATGAGCGCGTCGCTCATCAGGTAGATCCAGAACCCGATCAGCGTCGCCCCGCCGGAATGGCCATGGTCGTGATCGTCCTTCTCGGCCAGGTGCCAGGTGATCTCCTCCGCTTGGCGGGCCGCCTCGGCGTCGAGGGCATGCGCAATCATGGAATCAGGCCTCCGCCAGCGCGAGCTGCCGGTCGCGCGCGGCTTCGGTGCGCGCCACCTCCTCGGCCGGAATGTAATAATCGCGGTCGTAGTTGAACGTGTGCGCGATGGCGTAGGCGAGCAGCGCCGCCCCGGCGATCGCGGCCAGCCACCACATGTACCAGACCATGGCGAAGCCGAGCACCGTCGCGATCCCCGACAGGATCACCCCCGCGCCCGTATTGCGCGGCATGTGGATGGGCCGATAGCCCTGGGCCGGCCGGCGATAGCCGCGGTCCTTCATGTCGTACCAGGCATCGAGATCGTGCACGACCGGCGTGAAGGCGAAGTTGTACGCCGGCGGCGGGGACGACGTGGACCATTCCAGCGTCCGACCGCCCCAGGGGTCGCCCGTCACGTCGCGCAGCTGGTCGCGCTTCAGCCAGCCGACCAGGATGCTCATCACGAAGCCGAGGATTCCGACCAGGATGATGAGCGCGCCGATCGCCGCCACGATGAACCAGGGCTGGAGCGACGTATCGTAGAAGTGATTCACGCGCCGGGTCACGCCGAACAGCCCAGGGATGTAAAGCGGCATCCAGGCGATCCAGTAGCCGGCGACCCAGCCCCAGAACGCGACCTTGCCCCACCACGGGTCAAGCTTGAACCCGAACGCCTTGGGGAACCAATAGACCATGCCCGCGAACAGGCCGAACACCACGCCGCCAATGATGGTGTTGTGGAAGTGGACCACCAGGAACAGCGAATTGTGCAGCACGAAGTCGGCCGGCGGGATCGCGAGCAGCACGCCGGTCATGCCGCCGATCACGAACGTCAGGATGAAGGCGACCAGCCACATCATCGGCAGCTCGAAGCGGATGTTGCCGCGGTACATGGTGAACAGCCAGTTGAAGATCTTCGCGCCCGTCGGGATCGCGATGACCATGGTGGCGATGCCGAAGAAGCTGTTGACGCTCGCGCCCGACCCCATGGTGAAGAAGTGGTGCAGCCACACCAGATACGAGAGGATCAGGATGACGACGGTCGCGTAGACCATCGACGTGTAGCCGAACAGCCGCTTGCCGCAGAAGGTGGACGCAACCTCGGAATAGATGCCGAACGCCGGCAGGATCAGAACGTAGACCTCTGGGTGACCCCAGATCCAAACCAGGTTCCAATACTGCATGGCGTTGCCGCCGAGGTCGTTCGTGAAGAACTGCGTGCCGACGTAGCGGTCGAGCAGCAGCAGTGCGAAGGCGACAGTCAGCGCCGGGAAGATCGCGACGGCAAGCGCATTGGAGCAGAAGGCGGTCCAGGCGAAGACGGGCATCTTCATCATCGTCATGCCGGGCGCGCGCATCTTCAGCACGGTCGCGACCATGTTGACCGCCGAGAGCGTCGTGCCGATGCCGGCGATGGACAGCGACCAGAGATAATAATCGACGCCGGTGTCCGGACTGTAGGCGAGCCCGGACAGGGGCGCATAGCCCAGCCAGCCGGTGCGAGCGAACTCGCCCACGAACAGCGACACCATGGTCAGGACCGCGCCCGACACGGTCAGCCAGAAGCTCAGATTATTGAGGAACGGAAAGGCCACGTCGCGCGCGCCGAGCTGCAGCGGCAGCACGAAGTTGATGATCCCCACCACCAGCGGGATGGCGACGAAGAAGATCATGATCGTCCCGTGCGCGGTGAAGATCTGATCGTAGTGGTGGGCGTTCAGATAGCCTTCGTTGCCGCCGAACGCGATCGCCTGCTGCGCGCGCATCATCAGCGCGTCCGCGAAGCCGCGCAGCAGCATCACGATGCCCAGGATGATGTACATGATGCCGATCTTCTTGTGATCGACGCTGGTGAACCACTCGGTCCACAGATAGCCCCAGAGGCGATACTTGGTGATCGCCCCCACCAGCGCCGCGCCGAGCACGACGACCACGGCGAAGGTGCCGAGCAGGATCGGCTCGTGGACCGGGAAGCTTTCCCAGGTCAGCCGGCCGAAGATGGTCTTCCAGATGCTGCTGTCGGTCATGGGTCCGGGTCTCAGGAAATGCCGCGGTTCTGCGGGTCGCCGGGATTGCGCTGGCCGGGCGCGTCGGCGGGTGTGTCGGGCTTGGTCACGTTCGGGCCGGACCCCTTCTCCTCCGGCGCCTTCTGCAGCGCGGGCACCGGCGTGCTCTCGCCCACGGGCATGGAGTTGCGGCCCATCGGCATGCCGGCGCCGGGGCGCATCTCGGGCGGGTGGCCGCCAGCGCGCGCCATGTCGCCGCGCATCAGCTCCGCCATGCAGGGCTTGCCGGGCTCGACGCAGCGTTGGACGACGCGGTCGAACAGGCCGGGCTGGACCGCCGCGTAGCGCTGCACCGGCACCTTCTCGCTCGGCTTCTCGAGCCGGAGGTAATCGGCCCCCGTGAGCGCGCCGCCGTTCGCCTTCACGCGGGCGACCCACTGGTCGAACTTCGCGGGCTCAAGCCCATGGAGCGCGAAGCGGTTATCCGAATGGCCCTGGCCGGTATAGTTGCCCGAAAAGCCGAAACTCGTCGTCGGCTTGTTGATGACGGCGTGCAGCATCGAGCGCATGCCGGGCATGGCGTAGATCATGCCCGCGAGCGTCGGGGCATAGAAGGTCGCGAACTGGCTGGTCGAGGTGATGTGGAAGCGCACCGGCACGTCCACCGGCAGCGCGAGCTCGTTGACTGTCGCGATGCCCTGTTCGGGATAGATGAACAGCCACTTCCAATCCATCGCCACCACCTGCACGTCCATGTGCTTGGCGTTGGGCGCGAGCGGCTGGCCCGACTTGATCCGGTCGAGCGGGCGGAACGGATCGAGCAGGTGGGTGGAGGACCAGGTGATCGCGCCGATCACCGTGATGATCAGCAGCGGCACCGACCAGATCACCAGCTCCCAGCCCGTCGAATGGTCGAACGTGGGGTCGTAATTGGCGCTGCGCCCGGCGCGGTAGCGCCAGGCGAACACGACGGTGGCGACCATCACCGGCACGATGATGACCAGCATCAGAAGAGTCGCGATCAGGATCAGGTCGCGCTGCTGCCCGGCGACATCGCCGTCCGGCATCATCACCACCATGCGCTGGCACCCGGCGAGCAACGGCAGCAGCGCCGTCGCCGCGACTACCGCCCGCACCCGTCTCGCGCCCAAGAACAGCTTGCTCAGCATGCGAACCTCATATCGGTCGCCGCCCGGGACGGGACAGTGGACAATTTGTCCAATCCCATACCGGCCCGGGGCTCGGCAGGCATGTCACTGGGTTATAGTCATGCGCGGACGTGATCGGCTAGACCGAGTTCGTCGCGTCCGCGCCAGGAGTGTCAAGCATGGCCAACGCCGCCGCCGCAAACTCGGGTCCGCTGGAGCGGGACGCGCGCCTCGTCAACGCGCGTCGTGGCGAGATCCGCCCGGGCGAGATCGCCATCGGGGTGATCGTCGGGCGCACGGCCGAGTTCTTCGAGTTCTTCACCTATGCGATCGCGTCGGTGCTGGTCTTCCCCACGCTGGTCTTTCCCTATGTCGACCGGCTGACGGGCACGCTCTATTCCTTCGCGATCTTCGCGATAGCGTTCGCCGCGCGCCCGTTCGGCACGCTTCTCTTCATGTGGGTCGACCGCAACTATGGGCGCGGGGTCAAGCTCACCATCGCGCTGTTCCTGCTCGGCGGCTCCACCATGGCGATCGCCCTGCTGCCTGGATATGCGCAGGTGGGCGCCGCCTCGGCGTGGCTGCTGGGCGTGCTGCGTTTCGGCCAGGGCATGGCGCTGGGCGGCGCGTGGGACGGCCTGCCCTCGCTCCTTTCCTTGAACGCGCCCCGGCACCGGCGCGGCTGGTACGCCATGATCCCGCAGCTGGGCGCGCCGCTCGGGCTGATCGTGGCGGCCGGCCTGTTCGCCTATTTCACCTGGGTTTTGACGCCGGAGGACTTTCTGTCCTGGGGCTGGCGCTACCCGTTCTTCGTGGCGCTCGCGATCAACGTGGTGGGGCTGTTCGCACGCCTGCGCCTGGTCGCGACGCCCGAGTTCACCCGCCTGTTTGATCATGGCGAGCTCAGGCCGTCGCCGGCCTTTCGCACCATGTTCACCGAATGGCGGACGATCGTGCTCGGCACGTTCGCGCCCCTCGCCAGCTTTGCGCTCTTCCACCTCGTCACCATCTTTCCCCTGTCCTGGGTGACGCTGACCGGGCGCGAGACCGCGAGCCGCTTCCTGCTCATCGAAATGGGGGCCGCTGTGGTCGGCGTGCTCGCCATGCTGCTGTCGGGCGTCATCGCCGACCGCCTGGGCCGGCGCACGGTGCTGGGCGTGTCCGCGGCGCTGATCGGGGCGTATTCGGGCTTCGCGCCGCAGCTCCTGAACGGCGGCGGGGCGGGGGAGACGGCGTACATGCTCGCCGGCTTCGTCCTGCTCGGGCTCGCCTTCGGCCAGTCGTCGGGCGTGATCAGCGCCAGCTTCCCGCCCCAGCACCGCTACACGGGCGCGGCGATCGTCGCCAACGCGGCCTGGTTCATCGGCGCGGGCTTCGCGCCGCTGGTCGCCCTGTTCCTGGCGAGCCGCGTGGGGCTGTGGGCGATCGGCCTGTATCTCCTGTCCGGCGTCGCCTGCACGCTGCTCGCGCTCTTCATCAACCGCGAGTTCGCGCGGCGGGAGACTGATGCGGATTAGGGCGAAAGATCGTTCCGCCTCGGAAACCGAGGTTATCGCCGCCCGTTAAGGTTCGCGATGACGAACGAACTCGAATTGTGGGGCGGCGTCGAGTGCACCGTCAACCGCGTCGGCGACCGCTACCGCGACCAGCTCCGCCTGACGGGCCACCACGATCGGCTGGAGGATCTCGACCTGATCGCCGGGCTGGGCGTGACGGCGCTGCGCTTCCCCGTCCTGTGGGAGCGGGTGCAGCCGGTCGAGGACGGCCCCTATGACTGGACGTGGAGCGACAGTCGCCTGCGCCGACTGCGAGAGCTCGGCATCCGCCCGATCCTCGGCCTGCTCCACCACGGCAGCGGCCCCGCGCATACCAGCCTGGTCGACCCGGCCTTTCCCGCCCTCTTTGCCCGCTATGCCGCAGCGGTCGCGCGCCGCTATCCGGATGTGCTCGACTGGACGCCGCTGAACGAGCCGCTGACGACCGCGCGCTTTTCCTGCCTCTACGGCGCCTGGTACCCGCACGCGCGCGACACCGGCCAGTTCTGGCGCGCGGTGGTGACCCAGGCGGAGGCGACGGCCGCGGCCATGGCCGCGATCCGCGAGGTGATCCCCGACGCCCGGCTGGTCCAGACCGACGACCTCGGCCGCACGCTGGCCGAACCCGAGGTGCAGGACGTCGCCGATTACTACAACCATCGCCGCTGGCTCTTTTGGGACCTGATCACCGGCCGCGTCGGCCCCGACCACCCCTTGTGGGGCGAGGGCGAGCGGTTGGGCTTCGCGGACCGGTTGCGCGGGCTCGCCGACCGGCCCTGCCCGCCCGCGATCGTGGGCGTGAACCATTATCCGACCAGCGACCGTTTCCTGCGCGCCCGGCGCGGCGACTGGGACATCACCCTGGACGCCCCGTTCGAGGACCTGGCCGCCGTGCGCGTGGCGGACGTCACCCCGCCGGGCGTGGCGGGTGCGCTCCGCGAAGCGTGGGACCGCTACCGCCTGCCGGTCGCGGTCACCGAATGCCATCTGGGCTGCACGCGCGAGGAGCAACTGCGCTGGGTCAAGCGCACCTGGGACGCGGCCGAGCGGCTGCGGCGCGAAGGCGCGGACGTGCGCGCGGTGACCGCCTGGGCGCTGATGGGCAACCAGGACTGGGTGAACCTGCTAACGCTCGATTCCGGGCACTACGAACCCGGTGTCTTCGACGCGCGCGGCGAGAGGGTCCGGCCGACCGCCCTCGCCCGGTTGTTCGCCAGCCTGCCGCGCTCGACGATCAGGCCGCACCTGGTCCGAACTGGAGAGGAACCGCCGCGGCCCGCTCCGGCCCTGGCGCCTGTTCCAGGCGAGGGCCGGTTCGCCCATATCGCCGCGCTCGCCCGCGAGGCGGGCTGGTGGGAACGCGACGTCCGCTGGCTCGACCCGCTGGAGGCCTGCGCGCCGGGCCGGCCCTGCCCCGCCCCGGCCGCGCCGCCGATCCTCATCACCGGCGCGACCGGCACGCTGGGCCAAGCGCTGTCCGGCGCCTGCCGCATGCGCGGCCTCCACCATGTCGTCACCGACCGTGCGACCCTGCCGCTCGACGACCCGGAGGCGATCGGGCGCGTGCTCGACCGGGTTCGGCCCTGGGCCGTCGTCAACGCCGCCGGCTGGGTGCGCGTCGACGATGCCGAGGAGGAGGCGGACGCCTGCTACCGCGCCAACGCCGACGGCGCGGCCGCGCTCGCCGCCGCGTGCGCGGAGCGGGACATCCACTGCACCCTGTTCTCGTCCGACCTGGTGTTCGGCGACGACCGTGTGGAGCCCCGCTGCGAGCGCGCCGGCGTGCATCCGCTCAACGTCTATGGCGCAAGCAAGGCGGCGGCGGAGGCCCGCGCGCTCCACCTCGCGCCCGAGACGCTGGTGATCCGCACCGCCGCCTTCTTCTCCCCCTTCGACCGCTACAATTTCGCCGTGCATGTCGAGCAGGCGCTGCGCCGCGGCGAGGTGGTGCGCGCGTCCGACGACCATGTGGTCACGCCCACATACGTTCCCGAGCTGGTGATGGCGACGCTCGACCTGATGATCGACGGCGAGACCGGGCTGTGGCACCTCGCCAACGAGGAGCCGGTGAGCTGGCTCGGCTTCGGGCGGCGGGTCGCGCGCGTGCTTGGCCTCGATCCGGCGGGCGTGGTCTCCGCGACCCCGCGCGAGCTGGGCTGGCGGGCGCGTCGCCCGCGCGTCGCCGCGCTGCAGTCGCGCCGCGGACGGCTGCTGCCCTCGCTCGACCGCTCGCTGGAAATGTTCGCGGCCGAGCGTCGCCGGATGGCGCAGGCAGACCCTGCCCCGATGTTCGCAAAGATGGAGGTGACGGCATGAGGCGGGTGAAGGCCCGGACGGACGAGCCCGGCTCGATCCTGCCCCCCGTGCTGGCGCTGGCCGCGATCGGCCTCGCCTATGTCTGGGCGAGCTGGTCCGCGCGGGAGGACGACCTGCGCCGGCGCACCCTGGCGCGGCTCGTCTGACCATGCGCGTCCATCACCTGAACTGCGGCACCTGCTGCCCCACCGGCGGGCGACTGTTCGACGGCCAGACCGACGCGCCGTCGGGCCGGCTGGTCTGTCACTGCCTCCTGATCGAGACGAATGCCGGGCTGGTGCTGGTCGACACCGGCTATGGCACGCGCGACATCGCCCGCCCGCACGAGCGTTTGTCGGAGATGATGATGGCGCTGTGCCGTCCGCAGCTCCGGCCCGAGGAGACCGCCGTCGCCCAGGTCCGCGCGCTTGGGTACAAGCCGGAGGACGTGCGCCACATCGTCATCAGCCACCTCGACTTCGACCATGCCGGCGGGATCGAGGATTTCCCCCACGCGACCATCCACGTCACCGCGCGCGAGAAGGAGGTGGCCGATGCACAGCGCGGCGGCGCGATCGTGTCCGACAAGCGCTACCGGCCCCAGCAATGGGACCAGGCGTCGAATTGGGCGCTCTATCCGCTGGGATCGGGCGAGCGCTGGTTCGGCTTCGGCTGCGTGCGCGGGCTGGAGGGCCTGCCGCCCGAGATCCTGCTCGTGCCGCTCGCCGGCCACACCTGGGGCCATGCCGGCGTCGCCGTGCAGCAGAATGGCGGGCGCTGGCTGTTCTACGCCGGCGACGCCTATTTCCACCATGGCGAGGTGGGCGGGCCGACCCGCGAATGCCCGCCGGGCCTGCGCGGCTATCAGCAGCTGATGAACGTCGACGCCGCGGCCCGTCGCGAGAACCAGGAGCGGCTGCGCCGCCTCTCCGTCGAGCACGGCAACCAAATCCGCATGTTCTGCGCGCACGACGTGGTGGAGTACGAAGCGCTCGCCAGCCGCATGGAACGCGCCGCCTAGATCGGCTTTCTTGCCCCATGGGCATGGAGGCATGACGGCGCAGCGCTGGCCGCAACGGCTGTGGATCGTGCGTCATGGCGAGAGCGCCGGCAACGTCGCGCGCGAACAGGCCGACGCCGCCGGCGCGCACCATATCGGTATCGACATGCGCGATGTGGACGTGCCGCTGTCCCCGCGCGGCGAGGATCAGGCGCGCGCGCTCGGCCGCTGGTTCGCGCGCGGCGCGGAGGGCGCACGGCCGGACGTGATGCTCGCCTCCCCTTACCTCCGCGCGCAGCAGACCGCGCGGCTGTTCCGCGAGGCGGGCGGCGCGCATGGCGACGAGCCGATCTGCATTGACGAGCGGCTGCGCGAGAAGGAGTTCGGAATCCTGGACGGGCTCACCACGCGTGGGATCGTCGACACCCTGCCCGAACAGGCCGAGTTCCGTCGTCTGCTCGGCAAATTCTACCACCGCCCGCCCGGCGGCGAGAGCTGGTGCGACGTGATCTTCCGCCTGCGCGCCGTGCTCGACACCATCGCGCTCCATCATGCCGGACGGCGCGTGATGATCGTCGCGCATCAGGTGGTGGTGCTGTGCATGCGCTATGTGATCGAGCGCCTGTCGGAGGAGGAGATCCTCGCGATCGACCGCGCCGGCGACGTCGCGAACTGCTCGGTGACCGAATACGTCTTCGACGCCGCCAAGGGCGTCCATGGCGGGCTGACGCTCGTCGACTACAACAAGACCGCGCCCGTCGAGGTCGACCCCGTGGCCGAGGTCACGGCGGAGCCGGAGCGCACGGGCGCGGTGACCGGATGAGCGACCCCCTCCCCCTCGACAGCCGCTGGATCGCGGCCAACCCCATCCCCGTCCATGGCGGCGGCACCGATAAGAACAGCCGGGGTCGCGTGCTCGCGATCGGCGGCTCGGCGCGGTCGCCCGGTGCGATTCGCCTGACCGGCGAGGCGGCGCTGCGCGTGGGCGCGGGCAAGGCGCAGATGGCGACGCTCGCCTCCGCCGCGACCCTGCTCGGCCTGCTCGTACCCGAGGCGGGCATCGTCGCCCTGCCCGAGATGGCCGGCGAGATCGGCCCGCCCGCCGATGCGCTCGACGCCGTGCTGCCGGAGGCGGACGCGATCGTGGTCGGCCCCGGCATGGCCTCCGCCGAGGCCGCCGCCCGCCTCGCCCGGACAGCGGCGGAGCAGGCGGGCGACGAAGCGGTGCTGGTGCTCGACGCCGCGGCGATCGGCTGCGCGGGCGACCTGGCCGACGCGCTCGCGTCGCTCCGTGGGCGGCTGGTGATGACGCCGCACCATGGCGAGATGGCGGCGCTGACGGGGAAGTCGGTCGAGGCGATCCGGGCCGATCCGGAGGCGATCGCGCGGGAGGCGGCGGCCCGCTTCGGCGCGGTGATCGCGCTCAAGAGCGACCAGACCCTGGTCGCCGCGCCCGACGGGACGCTGCTCCATTACCTCGGCGGCGGGGTCGGCCTGGCGACGGGCGGCTCGGGCGACGTGCTGGCGGGCGCGGTGGCGGGACTGCTCGCGCGCGGCGCCGACCCCCTCACCGCGACCGGCTGGGGCGTCTGGCTCCACGGCCATAGCGGCCGCCGCATGAGCGCGCGTCGCGGGCCGATCGGCTTCCTCGCCCGCGAACTGCTCGAGGAGATGCCGCGCCTGCTGCCGCAATAGGCTGCGCGCCCCGCTCGACAGGCCGTGAGCGCCGGGATAGCGACCGCGGCGGGAGGACCGACCACCGATGAAGACCCGCGCCGCCGTCGCGTTCGAGGCCAAGCGTCCGCTCGAGATCGTCGAACTCGACCTGGAGGGCCCCAGGGCCGGCGAGGTGCTGGTCGAGATCATGGCGACCGGCATCTGCCATACCGACGCCTACACGCTCGACGGCTTCGATTCCGAAGGCATCTTCCCCAGCGTGCTCGGCCATGAGGGCGCCGGGGTCGTTCGCGAGGTCGGCGCGGGCGTGACCAGCGTCCAGCCCGGCGACCACGTCATCCCGCTCTACACGCCCGAATGTCGGCAGTGTAAGTCGTGCCTCAGCGGCAAGACCAACCTGTGCACCGCGATCCGCGCGACCCAGGGCAAGGGGCTGATGCCGGACGGCACGACGCGGTTCAGCTACCAGGGCCGGCCGATCTTCCATTACATGGGCTGCTCCACCTTCTCGAACTTCACCGTCCTGCCCGAGATCGCGGTGGCGAAGATCCGCCCGGACGCGCCGTTCCAGACCAGCTGCTACATCGGCTGCGGCGTGACGACCGGCGTCGGCGCCGTCGTGAACACGGCCAAGGTCCAGGCCGGCGACAATGTCGTCGTCTTCGGGCTGGGCGGCATCGGCCTTAACGTCATCCAGGGCGCGAAGCTGGTCGGCGCGGACCGGATCATCGGGGTCGACATCAACGCAGGCCGCGAGGACTGGGGCCGCCGCTTCGGCATGACCGACTTCCTCAATTCCGAGGGGCTGAGCCGCGAGCAGACGATCGCGCGCGTGCTGGAGCTCACCGACGGCGGCGCCGACTTCACCTTCGACGCGACCGGCAACACGGACGTGATGCGGACCGCGCTGGAGTGCTGCCACCGCGGCTGGGGCACCTCGATCATCATCGGCGTGGCGGAGGCCGGCAAGGAGATCGCGACCCGCCCCTTCCAGCTCGTGACCGGCCGGAACTGGCGCGGCACGGCGTTCGGCGGGGCGAAGGGCCGCACCGACGTGCCCAAGATCGTCGACTGGTACATGACGGGCAAGATCGCGATCGACCCGATGATCACGCACGTCCTCTCGCTCGAAGAGATCAACCGCGGCTTCGACCTGATGCACCGCGGCGAGAGCATCCGGTCGGTGGTGGTGTTTTGACCCGCTACGACGTCCTGATCGTCGGAGGCGGGCATGGCGGCGCGCAGGCCGCGATCCAGCTTCGGCAGCTGAAGTTCTCCGGATCGATCGCGATCCTGGGGGAGGAGCCGGACCCGCCCTATGAGCGCCCACCCTTGTCCAAGGAGTATCTCGCCGGCCACAAGGCCTTCGAGCGCATGCTGCTGCGCGCCGACAGCTTCTGGGCCGAGCGTCAGGTCGAGCTGCTGCTCGGCCGCCGCGCCGTCGCCGTCGACCCTGCGACGCGCGAGGTCGCGACCGAAGCGGGCGAGCGGATCGGCTATGGCCGGCTGATCTGGGCGGCGGGCGGCCATCCGCGCCGGCTGTCCTGTCACGGCCACGACTTGGCCGGCGTCCACAGCGTCCGCACCCGCGCCGATGTCGACCAGCTCAAGGCCGAGCTCGCCACCACGCGCCGCGTGGTGGTCGTAGGCGGCGGCTATATCGGGCTGGAGGCGGCGTCGGCGCTCAGGAAGCAGAACAAGGCGGTGACGCTGATCGAGGCGCTCCCCCGCGTCCTCGCCCGCGTCGCCGGCGAGCGGCTGTCCCGCTTTTTCGAGGCGCGGCACCGGGCCGAGGGCGTCGACGTGCGCCTCGACACCGCCGTCGCATCGATCCGGGGCGAGCACGGCCGGGCGAGCGGGGTCGAGCTGGTCGGCGGCGAGGTCGTGCCTTGCGACATGGTCATCGTCGGCATCGGCATCGTGCCCGCCGTGGAGCCGCTGATCGCTGCCGGGGCGGAGGGCGGCAACGGCGTGCGCGTGGACGCGAGCTGCCGCACCAGCCTGCCGGACGTGTTCGCGATCGGCGACTGCGCGCTCCACGCCAACCGCTTCGCCGCCGGAGCCGAGCTCAGGCTCGAATCCGTCCAGAACGCCAACGACCAGGCCAATGTCGTCGCGCGGACCATCTGTGGCGAGCCGGCGACCTACGACGCGGTGCCGTGGTTCTGGTCCAACCAGTACGACCTGAAGCTCCAGACCGTCGGCCTGTCCGTAGGGCATGACGCCGAAGTGCTGCGCGGCGACCCCGAGACATCCAGCTTCTCGCTCGTGTACCTGCGCGACGGCCGGGTGACCGCGCTCGACTGCGTCAACGCGGTCAAGGACTATGTCCAGGGCCGCCGGTTGGTGGTGGAGGGGATCGCCGCCGACCCCGACCGCCTCGCCGACCCGAACCTTCCGCTCAAGGAGCTTTGAGGCTGGTCAGATAGGCGACGATCGCCGCGTCATCTTCGTGCGGCACGGGAGCCTTGTAGACCTCCCGCATCTTGGTGACCGTCGCCTGCCACTGCGTCTCGGACAGCGCCGGCTGGGTCAGGATCATGCCGGCCGAGTGACAGGCGATGCAGCGCGCGGTGACCAGGTCGACGTCGGGCCCGTCCGGCAACGCCTCCGCATCCGCCGGCAGGGCGATGCTCGCCGAGCGGAGCGTCGCCTCGGGCGCAGCCGCTTGGTCCCGGCCGCGGTCGCACCCGCCGAGCAGGAGCAGACTTATGACCATGAAACGGGTCACGCCACCACCACCGTGGTCGTCTCGACCTGATCCCGCGCATAGCCCGACGGGTTCCACATCGGCGAGAACGGCTGCGCTTCCCCGACCGTGTTCCAGCATCGCGCCATCAGCCGCACCGGCCCGCGCCCCGCGACCGGCACCTCCGCCGTCCAGCGCCGGAAGCTGTAGCGCCCGAGGTCCGGACCCAGCCGCGCGTCCCGCCAGCTCCGCCCGCCGTCCGTCGACAGGGCCACGCGCGCCACTCCGTGGGCGCCGCCGAGCGCGATGCCCCTGACGGGCAGCGTCGGCCGGAACGCGATCCGCTGTCCGTCCGCGACGTTGGTCACCCAGCTGCGCGGCGGCATGCGGTTGATCGGCACGGTCGGGAAGTCCTTCGCGCCCGGGACCACCCCACCGCGCGGCGTCGCCGGGAGCCGATAGGCCTTCGCCATCCAATATTGCGGGTCGTCGCCCGCCAGCACCTCGATCGTGTCGAGCGCCTTGACCCAATAGGTTGAGAACCAGCCCGGCACGATGAGCCGCAGCGGAAAGCCGTTCAGCAGGGGCAGCTGCTCGCCGTTCATCAGAAAGGCGATTATCACCTCCCCGTCGCGGGCATGATCGATGGCGAGCGACTTGAGGTAATCGGGCGCCCCCGGCGCCAGCGGGCGGTCGAGGCCACCGAACCGCACCTGCCGCGCCTCCGGCCGCACGCCCGCCAGGTCGAGCACGCGCCGGAGGCTCACCCCCGTCCAGCGCGCATTGCCCATCGCGCCATGCCCCCATTGCGCGCCCGGCACCCGCGGCTGGAAGAACCCGCGCGAATTGCCCGAGCACTGGTTCACCGCCACATATTCGACCCGCGGCAGCTTCAGGAGCTGCTGCAAGGTAAGAGAGATCGGCCGCGCGACATGCCCGCCGACCCGCAGCCGAAAGCTGCGCACGTCGACCGCCGTCGGGATGTCGTCCCAGTGCCAGCGCACGAAGAAGCGGTCGTTCGGCGTCAGGTCGTGCGCGTCGAAGACGCTCATCGGCGTTTCGAGCAGCGGCGCCCGGGTCCGCTGCAGGATCATGCCCCGCTTGCCCGGGAACGCGTCGGTCGTCGTCCGCCCGCCGCCGCCGCCGGCCAGCCGCAGGTCGACCGCCTGCCCCAGCGCCGGCGCGCCGACCGCCAGCGCGCCCATCGCCAGCAACCGTCGCCGGCTGGTCTCCGTCGCCAGCAAGGGGTCCAGGCGGTCCATCGCCGCCCCGCTCGCCCATCACGGGCGGGCTGGCAAGCCTCAAGCCGCCTGGCGCAGCCCGGCCAGCACCAGCGTGAGCAGATCGTCAGCCGGCATCGGCCGCCCGATCAGATAGCCCTGCGCGATGTCGCACCCGACCGAGCGCAGATAGCCGAGGCAGGCCTCGTCCTCGACGCCCTCGGCCACGACCTTCAGGCCCAGATCGTGCGCGAGTTCGACCGTGGAGCGGACCAGCACCGCGTCGCTGCGGTTCTGGTGCGCGTATTGGACGAAGCTGCGATCGAGCTTCAGCTCGTCGAGCGGCAGCGTCTTGAGGTAGGACAGCGTCGACAGCCCGGTGCCGTAGTCATCCATCGACACGGCCACGCCCAGCGCCTTCAACGCCTCCAGCGCGCGAACCGCCCCCGCCGGATCGTGCATCGCGGCGGACTCGGTCACCTCCAGCGTGAGGCGGTGCGGGTCGATGCCGCCGGCCGCGATCGCCTGACGCGCGGCGTCGAGGAACTCGGCGTCGTCCAGCAACTTGGCCGAGATGTTGACCGCCGCGCCGATCGTGACGCCGCGCAGATCCCACGCGCGGAGGTCGGCCAGCGTCTGTTCCAGTACGTGCAGCGTCAGGCGGGCGATCCGTCCCGAACGCTCGGCCAGCGGGATGAACAGATCCGGCGACAGGAAACCGCGGGCCGGGTGCCGCCAGCGCACCAGGGCCTCGACCCCGACCACCGCTCCAGAGGCGATGTGCAGCTTGGGCTGATAGGCGACCGCGATCTCGCCTTGGTCCACCGCCGCGTCGAGCTCGCCCAGCAGCGACACGTCGCGGTCGGCGCTGTCCCGCTCCGCATCCGAGTAGACGCGCCAGCCGGCGCCTTCCGCGCGGGCGCGGGCCGCGGCAAGGCTGGCGTGCGCCACGACCGATGCGGCGCTCGGGCCTTCCCCGCGGGCGAACCCGAGCGCCAGCGCCACGTCGACATGCCGCCCGTTCACTTCCACCGGCGCCAGCATGATGCGTCGGAGTTCGTCGGCGCGCATCGCCGTCCGGTCCTCGTCGGCGTGATCTCGCCACGCGAGCACGCGATCCTCCACCCGGTACACGGGCGCGTTCGCGTGATGGGTGATCCGCTCGGCGACCCGGCGGACCAGCTCCGCGGCTCCGTTCGCGCCCAAGGCGGCGAGCAGCTTGTCATAGTCCAGCACGCGCCCGGCGACGATCGACAGCGCGCCAGCGGCGGCCATGTCGCCGACGAGCGCGGTCCGATTCGGCATGCCGGTCTGCTCGTCGACCACGCGACGGCGGTGCAGCTCGTGCGCGACGCGGGCGATCAGCGCGGCAGCCATGGCGACCCACAGCACGGCCATCGCCGGCACGAGCTGGAAGGCGACGCCGCCCCATTCGCGGATCGCCAACCCGCCGCCGAAGATCGCCAGCGGCGACAGCAGACCCATGCCGGCAAGGTGGGCTGAGCGACGCGCCCGCAGAACGAGCAACGACAATAAAAGCGCCCCGGCGAACGGCGGAACCCACCCCATCCGGCGCGGCACGCCCTCGAGCAGGGTTTCGGCCGCGATCGCTTGAATCACGACGCCGGGTATCACGCCGAACCTGGGCGTACCGTAGCGGTCGCCCAGTTCGACGGCGGTCGCTCCGATCAGGATGCGCTTGCCGCGGATCGCCGCCGCCGGGGTCCGGCCACGGACGACATCGATGAAGCTGAGCCGCGGGATGGTCGCAGGGTCGATGGCATAGTCGATCGGGAATTCCTGGCCGGCTATGCCACCCCGACCGGCGACCATGGCGGAGAGGGACGGGCGCGGCGTGCCGAAGGTGACGAGGCCAAGCGGCGCGTCGCGAACCGCGCCGTCCCCGTCGGGCGCGACGCTGACCGCAGCCGCCATGGAATGCGCGCGCAGGACGGGCGTCGGAAGCGCATCCAGGTGCGCGCGGTCACCCCCGCTCTCCAGCTGCCGCAACGTGGGCAGCACGACGGCCCCACCGGCCCGCTGCAGCGCAGCCGCGAATGCGGCGTCGTCGCCCGGATCGGATCGGGACGAGAAGTCCACGTCGAACGCGATCGAAGCGGCGCCGGCGTCCCGCAGGCGGTCAACCAGGACGGCATAGTTGCGCCGCGGCCAAGGCCAGCGATCGATCGCCACGATCGAGCGGGCGTCGATCTCGACCAGCACGACCTCGCCGGACGCAGGACGCGAACGGATCGCGAACCGCACCTCCTCGAGCATCCGCTCGAAGGTGACGCCCGCGCCGCTCAGGCCGAACAACAGGCCGATCACGCCCGCCGCGACGAGCGCCGCCGCCCGCCATCGCGTCGTCAGGGTCGCAAGCCGTCCAGTCACTCCGCCCCCTTCTTCCGGCAGGTCAGGTCGCAATCAGCAGCAAAGCAGAGCTGCGGCCTCAATCGTCATCGTCGTCGTCGCGATCGTCATCGCCCGACCCGCGGCTCGGCTTGTCGTCGTCATCGTCATCATCGTCGTCGTCATCGTCGCCCCTGGAGCCGCCCTTGCCGGGTCCCTTGTCGTTCTTGGCCTTCTCCGCGGCCTCACGCTCCGCTCTCGCCTTCTCATCGGCAAGGCGCTTCGCCTCTTCGGCTTCCTTGCGCGCGGCGTCCTCCGCCTTGCGCGCATCGTCGGCGCGCTTGGCCTCATCTGCCGCGCGCCGGGCCGCCTCGTCTGCCGCCCGCGCATCGGCTTCTGCCTTGGCTTTGGCTGCCTCCGCCCGCTCGGCTTCCTCGCGGGCCTGCCTCGCCATTTCCTCGGCTTGCTTGGCCGCTTGGTCCGCTGCCGCCTTCGCGTCCTGCTCGGCCTTGGCCTGGGCCTCGGCCGCGGCCTTGGCGTCCTTCTCGGCCTTGTCCTTGGCTTCCGCAGCGCGCTCGGCTTCCTCCCGGGCGCGCTGCGCTTCCCTTTCCGCCTCCATGGCCACCTTTTCGGCGGCTGGCACCGCCTCTACCGGCGACTCCGAAGCGCCGGCCGATCCTGTGGGCGGAGCATCAAGGATGCGCACTGCGGCCGGCATCGCCAGCGCGGCCACCTCAGCGCCCAAACGGCCGCTGACCATGCCGCCCGTCAGCGCCCCCAGGTCGACGGGCTTCGCCGAGATCGGCGCAATCACCATCGCCTCGGCCATCTCGGCCGAAGCGTCGTCCCCAGCGACCGGCGTACCGACGCTGACCTCGCCGGGTTGCGTCGTGGCCGCGGCCGGTTCGGCCGGAGCAGCCGTCGCCCGTACCGGCGAGTCGAGCACCTTGGTCGTCTCGCCCTGGACGGTAAGCCTATAGCGATCGTCCGCCGCCACCGAGGCCAGCGCGCCGGGCCGGACCAGCTCCTTTGCGCCGCCATCGCTCGTCGCGACCTCGACCGCGCCCTCGACGACCTGCACGGCCGCGCCCTTGTCCGTCACCGTGACGGAGAAGGTCGTGCCCTTCACCACGGCGGCGAGGTAAGGCGTCTGGACCCCGAAATGCGGGTTGGCCTGCTTCTTGATGCGGAAGACGGCCGATCCCCATTCCTCGATCATCTGAAAGAGCCCGCTCGCCTGGGCCTGAGCGGGAACCCGCATCCGGCTGTTGGCCGCGACGGTCACGAAGTCCTCGCCCCGGACCACGACCGCGCGCGCACCGGGGCCCGTCAGCAGCACGGCGCCGGCCGGCACCACCGCCCCGCGCCCGACCACATGGTCGCCCCCCGCATCGCGCACGACCACACGCCCGCTTGCCTCGCTGATCCGCCACGGCGCGGTCTGCGCGACTGCGCTCGTGCTGGCGAGCAGGGCGGCGGCGGCGCCTGCGAGTCTCAAGCCGATCATCAACCGTTTTCCCCTCTTCCGGTTGGGTGCCGGATAGGGGCTTGCTGTTACGACCCGGTGGGAGAACAGGCTTAACGGCCTCTCAACGACCTTTCTCTAGCATTTGCGCCAACTTAACACAAGTTGGGTACGCACCGCTGATGGCCACCTCCTTCCGACTGATACTCGGCGCTTCGATCCTGACGAACGGGGCGCCGGTAGCGGCGCAGACCGTTCTGGATCGAGTGGATCCCGGCACGCGCTCCGTCCCGCGGGTCGCGGAGCCGACCCCGGAGCCGGACAGCGCGATCCTCGGCATTGAGCCGAGCACGACCAGCGCGGCGGCATCATCCGACATTCTGATCGGGGCCGTGCGCTTTCAGGGCCTGCAGGCGCTCACGCCTGCCGACTTCGCCGACGTGATCGAGCCGTTCCTGGGTCGCACCGCGTCCCCGCGCGATTTGGCCGAGCTCACGGAAAAGGTCGCCGCACGTGCACGCTCGCGCGGTTACTTCTTTGCGACTGCGGCCATCGAACCTCAACGCCTAGCGGTCGGAGTTCTCACCGTCACGGTCGACGAGGGCCAGGTCGACGAGGTGCGGATCGACGGCCCGGACCATCCTGCGATCCGGGCGGCGCTGGCGCCCCTCACAACCGGGCGGCCTGCAACCCTCGCCGAGGTCGAACGCCGTCTGCTGATTGCGGGAGACGTGGACGGCGTTTGGGTACGCTCGGCACGCTACGTGCGCGAGGGCGGACGCGGTATCCTTGTCGTGAAGCCGGTCATCACCCGAACGGCGGGACGCGTTGCGATCAGCAACGACAATGTCCGCGCGATCGGGCCTGAGATGGCCTATGCCAGGTTCGACCTTCGACAGATCGCAGCGTCCGACGACGTCCTGAGCGTTTCGTACTCAGGCACGGTTTTCCAGCCGAGCGAGTTCAACTCGGGCCGCGTGCGTTACGGCAAGCGGGTCAGCTCCGCGGGGACGGAGCTGAGCGTCAGCGCCGGCCTGTCCCGCGCCCAGCCGGGCGCCGACCTCACGCCGCTCAACATCCTGGGCCGCAGCTGGTCGGTGAACCTGTCCGCGCTGCATCCGCTGACCCGCCGCCGCGCGGCCAGCCTTTGGCTGTCGGCCGATCTCGACCTGCGCGACATCGAGCAGCAGCGGCGCGGAGCGCTCTCGCGCGCCGATCGGCTCACGGTCGCGCGGCTCGGCCTGCGCGGATTCGCGCAGACCGGGGTGGGACGGCTGCGGGCGGGCGCGACGGTCTCGCGGGGCCTGGACCTGTTCGGCGCCACCCGCCGGGGCGACCCGCTCGCGACGCGCCGGGACGCCGACGGCGTGTTCACGACCGCCGGCGCATGGGCCGACTGGACGATGCCGATCGCCGGCCAGCTCTCGCTGCGCGCCGCCGCCGAAGCGCAGGTCGCGGACCGGCCGTTGCTGGTGTCCGAGGAGTTCCAGCTCGGCGGGCAGGCTTTCCTGCGCGGGTACGACTGGAGCGAGCGGCTGGGCGACACCGGCAGCGCCGGCGTGGTGGAGCTGCGCTACGACTGGAAGAACCCGCTCGGCATCATGCGCCGGTTGCAGGTCTATGGCTTCGCCGACGGCGGGCGGGTGATCAACCTGCGCGGCGGGCGGGGCGGCGGCGCGCTCGCATCGGCGGGCGGCGGACTGCGGGCGGACGTGACGCCGAGGCTCGGCGCCACGTTCGAGGTCGCCGCGCCGCTCACCGATCCGCGGTTCGAAACGGGCGACCGCCGGCCGCGCATCGTCTTCAGCCTGTTCCGGACCTTCTAGAAGGCGGGCGTCAGCACGACCTGGTGGCGCGGGTCCGCGGGGTCGACGGCGATCAGCCGGTCGGGGGGCCGCCCCTGCTCGACCCAGGCCTCGAGCGCCCGTCGGATGTCGTGCACGGGATCGTCGCGCCCGGCCGGCGCCCCCAGCGACTGACCGAAAGCGTGCGGCGGCCGGCCGCCCTGGCAGTGCCCCATCCCGGGCACCAGGAACAGCCGGTAGAAGTCGGCCCGCGCACCGATCCCCCGTGCGTCCGCCACCGCCGCGCCCGGCGGCAGCACCGCGTCGGCCTGACCGAAATAGGACAGCACCCGCCCGCCCTTGGCGGCGAAGCGCGCCAGGCTCGGCACATCGAAGTCGGCCGTCCTCGCACCGGACAGATACGCCCTGGCCTGGTCCGCCAGCCTCGCCTGACCCGGCGCGGCGCGATCGGGATGGTAGATCCAGCGCGCCCATTCATCGCCGTCCGCCTGCGCAAGCGGATAGCCCGCCGCCTCCACGACCGCGACGCCGCGGGCCTGGGCGGGGGTGAGCGCTTGCCGGTCCCCCGTCGAGATCAGCCGATGCAGCTGCGCGACGGTCAGACCGGCGCCGGGCGCGCAAACGGCCTGCGCGATCCGGTCGAAGCCGGCGAGGCGGTCGAGCCAGCGGATCGCGGGCGCCCCGGCGATGACCCCGTCCCAATCCGCCGGCCAGCGTCCCGCGGCGACCAAGGCCTGCCGCCCCCCGAACGAGCAGCCCATGACATAGCGTCGGCGGGCGTCGCGGCCATAGAAGGCCCGGGTCACGTGCCGAGCGACGTCGCTCGTGACCTTGATCGAGCGCCAGGCATAGTCGCGCACCAGGTCGGGGCGGCCGACGGCCCAGCTCGCGTCGAAGCCGTCGCCGGCATGGCCCGTGTCCGTCGCGCCGGCGACATCGCCCCGCGCGGCGGCGGCGGCCAGCGTTGCGCGGTCGATCCGGCCCGCGAAGCCGCCATTGCCCATCTGGTAGTAGCGCCCGCTCCAGCGCGCGGGGTCGGGTAGGTGGAGCTCGATGCGGATCGCCGGTCGCGCGGTGGCCTCGACCCGGCAGACAGCGCCGTCCTGCACGGCGGCGACGCTCAGGTCCGGGCGGCTCAGCCGGGCCAGATCACGGCAAGCGTCGGTCGGGGCCGCGCCGAGCAGCAGCAGCCCGAGCAGCGGCCGCGCGTCAGGCGGCATCCCGCTCCCATGCGAAGCGGAAGTCGCCGGCGGTCGGGTCGACCCCGGCCAGCATCATCCCCTGCCCGCGGCTGCCATGGCCCTCTCGCAGGGGCGGATCGGCGGGGTCGCGGAGCTGCACCAGCAGGGTCGTGCGCGGCTCGTCCGAGCGGTTGAGGCCCGAGCCATGGGCGAGGAGGTAGGAGAAGAAGATCGCGTCGCCCGCCCTGGCCGGGATGGGGGTAGCGCCCACAAGCGGGAACTCGGTCTCCGACAGGTGGGATCGTCGCCCTCCGCAGGCAGCGGCCCGCGAAGGTGACTGCCGGGATAGACCCGCAGGCACCCTTTCTCGTCGGGCGCGTCGTCGAAATGGAGGATGCACGCGATCATCGAGTGGTCGCGGTGCGGGAAATAGGGAAAGTCCTGGTGCATCGGAAAGGGTGAGCCGTTTTCCGGCGGCTTCACGAACATCTTGGTATGATGGAGCTGCACGTTCGGCCCGATGATCGCGGTCGCCACCGCCAGGAAGCGCGGGTCGACCAGCAGGCGGGTGAAGGCAGCCGATCGGAACTGGACGTCGTGGCAGTGGGTCAGCCGGGTCTCCCCCTTGACGCTGGCCCAGGTCGCATCCGTGGCGGCGGTCTGGGCCGCGATGGCGTGCACCTCGGCACGATAGGCTGCGGCCTCCTCGGGCGAGAGCAGGCCGCGGACATGGATGAACCCGTCGCGGCGGTAGGCTTCGAGCTGATCGGGCGTGAGCATGACCGCACGATGACGATGCCGCCGCGTAAAGGCCATGGTCGAGCGCCCCACATCATGGTAGAAATTAGCAGGTGGACGCCGTGCCGCTGTCGATGAGCCGCCTGCCGACGGTTCGGCTGGCGGGCCGCTTCCCGCTCGCGGACCGGGGGTTCGAGACCCGCTATCGCGGGCCGTTTCATGCCCTGCACCTTCATGACTATGCCGGCACCATGCGACTGGCGGGCGGGGAGGTCTCGCTCCGGCCCGGCGACGTGACGCTGAGCCCGGCCGGGCGGACGAGCGCCTACGACCTGCCCGCACCGGGCCGGCATTGGGTGGTGCATTTCAACACGTTCGACGATCCGCCCAACTTTCCCCTTACCCTGCACCTGCCCGATGCCGGCGCGGCGCGGGAGCGGTTCGCGGACATCGCCGCTCTCCATGCGCGCGGGCACACGCTCGGGCCGGCCCGGGCCAGCGCCGCATTGCAATCGCTGCTGCTATGGCTCGCCGATCGCGACGCAGTGCCCGCGGACGCCGCCGCGCGGGCCGCCGCGGTGATCGAGTCCTGCTTCGCCGAGCCGCTGCGCGTGGCGGAGATCGCCGCGGCGGCCCGCGCGAGCCCCGCACATCTGGCGCGCGCCTTCAGGCGTCGCTTCGGCGTGACGATCCCGCATCGCCTGCTCCAGCGCCGCGTCGAGCATGCGCGCTATCTGCTAGAGGCGACGGACCTGCCGATCTGGCGCGTGGCGGAGCGGGTCGGACTGCCGGACCCGCAGCACTTCAACAAGACGGTGCGCCGGCTGACGGGACTCAGCCCCAGCGCGATCCGCGCAGGCGCGGCGGGAGCGCCGGTGGATCCGGATCGGTGACCGCGGCGGGTTGGCGCCGCTCCGTCAGGACCAGGCCAGCCAGATCGCGGCGGTCCAGCTGAAGTCGTCGCCGCCGCTGCCGGTCCCGTCCACGGGGCTGAAGGCCTCGTAGAAACCGTTACGCGCGATCAGGACGAGCGTGTCCTCACGCACCTTCGCCGCCGGCTCGACATGGCCCGCTTCGGCGAGGCCGGTGCCGATCATCCAGTTCACCACCGCCCAGACCGGCCCCCGCCAGTACCGGATCATCTGGAAGCCCGGATCGTCAGGGTCGAGGCTGGGCATCAGGTACGGCACGCGGCCGGCGATCCGATCGAGGTGACCAAGCATCGCCGCATCGCGCTCGGGATTGCCGAGGCCCGCATAGAAGGACAGGAAGGACGCGCTGGTGACGAACCCCGACGGCCGCCCGGTCAGCAGGTCGCGCGAGCACCAGGTCCGCCGCTCCGCATCCCAGAGCCAGCCGATGCCGGCTTCCGCCCGCGCGATCCACGCCGCGATCTCGCCCGTATCCCGGCCGAGATCGACGCCAAGCGCATGGAGGTCGCGGTTGGCGCGGAGCAGGATCATGCTCATGCCTACGTCCGCCACGCGGAACGGATTGCCCCGCGCGATCGCGCGATGGTCCCAGCCCTGGGCGCGACCGTACTGGACCAGCGCCAGGTAGCGGTCGTACTCCAGCTTGGTCGGGCGCATCTTCGCGTCGAGATGGCCGGTGTCGCGGCGGACATAGTCGCCGACGTTCGACACGTCGATCGGCTCGCCCGGCGCGTCCCATTCAGGCGAGTTGTCGCGTCCCGTCTCCCAGGGATGCATCGCCACCACCACGCCGCGCCCCTCGGGATCCCGGACGTCGGCGAACCAGCGGTGCCAGGCGAGCAACTGGTCGAAGAGCCGCTCGACGCGCGGGCGATAGGCGTCGTCCTCTCCGGCGGCTTTGGCGCTATCCCAAAGCCGCCGCACGACCGTCGCCGCGACGGGCGGCTGGGTGATGCCGGACGTGCGCGGCTCGCGGTTCGCGCCCCAGACCTCCGGTCCGGGGAAATAGCCCGCATCGTCCTGCCAGAAGACGATGTGCGGCAGGAAGCCGTCGGGCCATTGCGCGCGGAACAGCGTCTCCACCTCCTGCCAGGCGCGCGGCCGGTCGAAGGTGTCGAAGCCGAGCGCGACGAAGGCGGAGTCCCAGTTCCACTGGAACGGATACACGCGGCCGTTGGGCACGGTGTAGCCGCCGCGATCGTTGCCGCGCAGGATGTGGCGGGCGGCGATGGTGAGGTCCTGGGTCATGCTGCTCCGATCTCCTCCCCCGCTCTGCGGGGGAGGTGGCGCGAGAGTAGCGAGCGTCGGAGGGGGTCAGCAGGCCAGCGTATCGCACTGGCCCCCTCCACCACTCGGCTTCGCCTCGTGGTTCCCCTCCCCCGCTGCGCGGGGGAGGAATCAGTAAACAAAGTGGGCGGACGCCCGAGGACGCCCGCCCAGGGGAGGAAGCTCGTATCAGAACTGGAAGGTGAGACGTCCCGAGATGCGACGCGGCAGCACCGGACGGCCGACGAAGAACGCGCCGCCCACGGTCTGGTTGGCATCCTGGCGCGGCGATCCTTCGGTGGTCGCGTCGGTCTCGAACAGGTTGAACACGTTGACGCCGAGCCGCACGCGGCGCTCGCCCATCACCCGCACCTTCACGCCCGCGTCGAGGTTGAACACGTTCCACCCGTCGAGGCGGATCTGGTTGGTGTTCGCGGTGAAGTTCGCGCCCGTGTAGTTGGTGAAGAACGCGAAATCGAGGAAGTCGTCGTCATAATAGAGACCGGCGTTGTAGAGCAGGTCCGGCTGACGCTCGAGATCGCGACCGATCACCGCGCTGTTCGGCGTGGGCTGGTTCAGGTTGTTGAGGCTCTGGAACTGCGTGTAGCGCGCGTTCTGCAGCGTCAGATTGCCGTTGAAGTGCAGGTTCGGCAGCAGCCGGATATCGACTTCGGCCGTGGCGCCCCAGGAGCGCGTCGCGATCAGGTTCACCGCTTCCTGAAACCCGCCGCCGGGCGCGTTGATGAACAGCACCTGTCGCCGGTTCTTCAGGTCCGTGTAGAAGACCGAGGCCGTGAAGTCGAAGCCAGGCTGGTCGATCTTGATGCCGCCCTCGACCTGCCGGATGATCTCGCCGTCATAGCTGGATGTGGGCGGCGAAGCGCTCACGTTCGCGGCGGTGCCGGCCGGCAGCGGCGAGAAGGTGACGGCGCGGATCTCGGGGAAGAAGAAGCCGCGCGAGGCGTTGGCGTAGAGGCTGACGCGATCGGTCAGCTTGTAGAGCGCGCCCACGGCGACCGCCCACTCCGTCGCCGACACGTCGCCGGTCAGGAAGGCGTCGTTCCCCCAGCTGACCGTGCGCAGCTCGTTGGCCAGGCCGACGCTCGTGTCGGTCGTGAAGGTCTGGTTCCGCTCGCGCCGAATCGACCCGTTCACATGTTCGATGCGCCCGCCGATATCCAGGTTGAAGCGGTCGCCGATCTTCATCTGGTTGGCGACGTAACCGGCGTAGCGCTCCACCTGGTGGAGGTTGTTGACATATGAGTTGTTCGGGCTCGGGTTCAGCACGCCGCCGCGCGAGATCGTGACGCCATTCGCGGTCAGGTTCACCAGCCGCGCGCGGTTGTTCAGTTCGGCCAGATAGGTGGTCGTCACGTTGAAGTCGCGCGCGCGCGCGTTGCCGTAGAAGCCGCCCAGGGTGAAGGCGTGCTCGATGGCGCCGGTCGCCCCGTTCCAGGTCAGGTTCAGCTCGGCCGTATAGTCGCGCGCCGGACGGTTGCGGTCGGTGAAACGGTTGGCGAACAGCAGGGTGTTGGCCGGCACCGGGGCGGTCGATCCGGCGAAGGTGAAGGTCGAGTTGGCGAGCGTCGCGCCCGCCAGCTCCGGATAGGCGGTGCGCCGGGCGCTGTTGCTGAGGAACGCGCCCAACGTCTCCGGCACGTTCACGATGCCGTCGCCGTCCGAGAACAGGCCGAAGCGGTGCTGATACTCGGAGTATTTGGCGCGGCCGTTCAGCCCGAAGCCGCTGTCGCCCAGCCGGGTGTCGAAGGCGAGCGCGACCTGGCCGCCCTTCGCGGTCACGCCGTCGGTGATATTGGTACGGAACGGGCCGTCGGGCGTGTTGTAGGTGATCCCGGCCACGTCGGGCGTGACGACCTGATACAGGATGCGTCCGTCATTGCCGCGCACACGGCTGCGGTCCGCGCCGTTCAGCGGGATCGGCAGATAAAATTGGGTCTGATCGTCGATATACTGGCCGTAGAGCGTGACCGAGTTCTGGCCGCCCCACTCGTATTTCAGATTGCCACGAACCTGATAGCCTTCGGTCTCCAGCCCCGTGCGGATCGGGCCGTCGTCGGTGCGGTACCAACCTGAAAGCGCGTAGTAGAGCCCGCCGCCGAGCGGCCCGGACACAGCCAGATCCGCCTTGTACCGCCCGCGCTCCGCATATTCGAGCTGGGCGGTGCCGCGCAGCTCGTCGCCGCCGGTGCGCGAGATGTAGTTGATCAGACCCGCGACCGAGCCCGGGCCGAACAGGTTGGACACGCCGCCGCGCACGAACTCCAGCCGGTCGATGCCGAGGTCGTTGCGAAAGTACACGTCGTAGGCGGACGAGTTCAGGCCGAACGAGCTTAGGACCGGGATGCCGTCGTACATCAGCGGCGTGAACTGGTATTGGCCGCCGGACGGCAGGCCGCGCACGAACACGTTGGCCGCGACCTCGCCGCCGCCGCCATCGGCCTTGATCGTCGGGATGGTGTTCAGGATGTCGGCCTGGTTGGTCAGGCTGGTGCGCTGGATCTGCTGCGCGTCGAGCGAGGTGACGGCCAGCGGCGTGTCGAGCGCGATGCGCGCGACCGAGGTGGCGGTCACGATGATGTCGGACTGATCGCTCTGCGCGGCGGCGTCGTCGGGCGTGCCGACCGGCGTCTCCGCGGTCGAGGTCTGCGTGTTGCCCGGCGCCATCTGCGCCTGGGCCGGCGCGGCGAATGCGGCGGTCGCGAGCAGCGCGGCCTTCAGCCCATGGGCGCGAAGCGTCTTCATTGATCCCCTCCCATCGCGGCGCCGTCACCGCGCCTGATCGTGTCGGAAACGTGATGATCCGGCGGGTCCGCCGGAAGACCGCAACCGCGCAACGGTTTGTTGTCGGATCGGGAACTTGGGCCTACTCACCTCCCATGCTCGACCTCGGCGATCTGATGGTGTTCACCAAGGTGGTCGAGACCGAGAGCCTGACCAAGGCGGGGCAGCTGCTCGGGTTGCCCAAGTCGACGGTGAGCCGCCGACTGTCGCGGCTGGAGGAGCATCTCGGCGTCCAGCTGCTCCATCGCAGTACCCGCGCGGTGACCGTGACGCAGGACGGCGCGACCTTCTTCGACTATTGCCTGCGCTCGATCGGGGTGCTGCGCGACGGCGAGCGCGCGCTGCAGCAGGAGCGGTCGAGCCCGCGCGGGCTGGTCAAGATCGCGCTGCCCTATGTGCTCGGCCAGAGCCTGATCGGGCCGCTGATCGCCGACTATCTCCAGCAATTCCCCGACGTTCGCGTCGTCAGCGTACTGAGCGACGACGCTGTGGGGCTGTTGCGCGAAGGCTTTGACGTGGCGTTGGCGGTGGGACCGTTCGCCGACTCCGGGCTGATCGCGGTGAAGCTCGGCACGACCGGCTGCGGCGCGTTCGGCGCGCCCGGTTACTTCGAGCGCAAGGGTATGCCCCAAAGTCATGCCGAGCTCCCCCGCTTCGACCTGCTCGCAGCGGGCAGCGTCGACCGGCGCCATCGCTGGACGCTCCATTCCGGCGCGGCGGAGGTGACCGTCGAGTTCACCCCGCGGCTGCTGTGCAACGACCTGCTGCTGCTCCGTCAGGCGGTGCTGAGCGAGCTCGGCATCGCCAGCCTTCCCGCCTTCCTGTGCAAACGCGACCTGGCCGAAGGTCGACTGGTGGAGGTGCTGCCGGAGTGGCAGGCGGCCGACATGCAGTTCTTCGCCCTGTTCGCCGATCCGAAGGGCGTCCCGGTCCGCGTGCGTACGCTGATCGATTACCTGGTCGAACATCTGCGCCCGACGCTCAGCTGGGACCTCTGACCTCCTCGCGCTCGTTCCAGGTTTGGTTGCTGCCGGCGCAACGCTGCGTTTCATCTTCTCCGCCTAGCCCCGCGCCAGCCCGGCCGTAAGCCTGTGCGCCGCCGAGGAGATCGGCCGGGAGGGGCGTTGACCAGCGACGGGGATCAAGAGGCGGCACGCGCCGACCTGCAGGCGTTGTTCAAAGAGGCGGTGCGCGCGGTGTCGCCGGCGGTCGCGATGCCGCAGACGCTGCCGCTGTCGCCGCATGGGCGCACGGTCGTGATCGCGGTCGGCAAGGGCGCGGCCGAGATGATGCGGGTCGCGCAGCTGCGCGCGAAGGACGCGGCGCTCGAGGGGCTGGTCGTCACGCGGCATGGCCACCTGCCGCCGGGCGGCGCGCGCTGGCCGGGCGTGGAGGTGATCGAGGCGGGGCATCCCTACCCCGACGAAAACAGCGTGCGCGCGGCGCTGCGGGCATTGGAGCTGGCGCGCACGCTACATGCGGGCGACCGGCTGCTGGTCCTGCTGTCCGGGGGCGGGTCGGCGCTGCTGGCCGCCCCGGCGGAGGGCGTTACGCTGGCCGACAAGCAGGCTGTGACCCGGGCGCTGCTCCAGTCGGGCGCGACGATCGAGGAGATTAATCGGGTCCGCAAACATCTGAGCCTAGTTAAAGGCGGCCGACTCGCGGTGGCGGCGGGTCATGCGGCGGTCACGACCTGGATCATCTCGGACGTGCCCGGCGACGATCCGAGCTTCGTGTCCTCCGGCCCGACCGTAGCCGACACCAGCAGCCTGGAGCAGGCGCGCGAGATCGTCGCCCGCTACGGCATCGCCGCGCCCGAGCCGGTCGCACAAGCGCTCGACGACCCGGCGAACGAGACCCCCGCGCCGGACACGCTGGGCCTGGCCGGCGCGGAGACGCTGGTGATCGCCCGCGCCCGCGACGCGCTCGCCGCGGCGGGCGAGCTGGCGCGCGACCTCGGCTATCAGGTCACCGACCTCGGCGACCAGCTGCAGGCGGAGGCGCGGCATCTGGGCGCAAGCCATGCCGCCCTGTCGCGGCGTCTGGCGCGGGACGGCGGCCGCCGCGCGATCATCTCCGGCGGAGAGACCACGGTCACCGTCGTCAACAAGGCGGGGCGGGGCGGGCGCAACATGGAATATGCGCTGGGGCTGGCGATCGCCCTCGACGGCGCGCCCGGCATCTCCGCGCTCGCCTGCGACACCGACGGGATCGACGGGACGGAGGATGCGGCGGGCGCCGTCGTCACGCCCACCACCCTCGCCCGCGCCGCCGCCAAGGGGCTGGACCCCGCCAGACACCTGGCGGAGAACAACGCGTATCTCTTCTTCCGGGAGCTGGGCGATCTGGTGGTGACGGGACCGACGCTGACCAACGTCAACGATTTCCGCGCCATCCTGATCGACGGGACGGCGCGGTGACGGGGCGGGAGCGTCGCTATCCCTGGGTGCTGATCGGCCTTCTCTGGGTCGTCGCATTCCTCAACGCCGCCGACCGCAACATCCTGACGGCCGTGCTGCCCGACCTGAAGGCGGAGTTCGGCCTCACCAACGCCCAGCTGGCGCTGCTCGGATCGGTGTTCTTCTGGATCTACGCGGTCGGCGCGTTCGCCGCCGGGCGGCTGGGCGACAGCGTCGCGCGGTCGCGGGTCATCATCGGCGGGCTGGTGTTCTGGAGCGTTGCGACGGGCGCCTCCTCGCTCGCCACCGGCTTCGCGCTGCTGCTCGCGATGCGCGGTCTCGTCGCGGTCGGCGAGTCCGCCTATTACCCCACCGCCACCGCCTTGATCGGCGACTGGCACAAGCCCGCGATGCGCAGCCGCGCGCTCTCCATCCACCAGACCGCGGTGTTCGCGGGCGCAGGATTGGGAGCCGTCGCGACCGGCTTCATCGCCGACCGGCTGAGCTGGCACGCGCCATTCCTCATCTTCGGCGCGATCGGCATCGTCCATGCCGCGATCCTGTGGCGGACGCTGCGCGACGCCCCCGTCGCGCCGCGGGCGGAGACGCCGGCGGAGCCGGTGGGCGTCGTGCTCCGCATCCCACCCGCGCTGGTGCTCTGCTTCGTTTTCGCGCTGGCGACCGGAGCGTCCACGGGCGTGACCTATTGGGCGCCCTTCTACGTCAACGAGAAGCTCGGGCTGAACCTCGCCAACTCGGCGCTGGTCGGCTCGGCGACGATCAACATCGCCGGGTTCCTGTCGGTGCCGCTCGGCGGCCTCCTTGCCGACGCCCTCGCCAAGCGCACGCCGGTCGGGCGCTTCTACACGCTCGCGATCGGGCTGGGGCTGGCCGGCCTCCTCCTCCTGCCCCTGTTCGCGGCGGCCACCGCGGCGCAGATCGCGGCCGTGCTGGTCATGACCAGCGTCGCCAAGGGCCTGTTCGACGGCTGCATCTATGCCGCGATGCAGGATGTCGTGCCGCCCCATGCCCGCGCGACGGCGGTGGGCATGATGACGATGATCGGCTTCCTCGGCGCGGGCGCGACGCCGCTCCTCGTCGCGTGGATCGGCAGCGCGATGGGCATGGAGGCGGGACTGGTCGCGATGGCCGCGCTCTACTTCGCCGCCGTCGCGCTGCTGCTCGCGACGCGGGGCGCAGCGCGACGGGCGGTGATCGCCAACGGGCAGGCGATCGCATGAGCACGGCGCTGGTGCTCGAAGCGCCCAAGCGCCTGGCGTTCGAGGACACGCCGGACCCGCCGCTCGGGCCGGACGAGGTGCGGATCGCCACGCTTTTCTCCGGCATCAGCGCGGGCACCGAGCTGACGCAGTATCGCGGCACCAGTCCGTTCATGGACAAGCACTGGGACGAGGACCGGCGGCTGTTCGTGGAGGGCGAGGCGAGCTGGCCTTACCCGGTCCGCAATCTCGGCTATGAAGAAGTGGGCGAGATCGTCGAGGTGGGCGCTGGCGTCGCGGACCTTCACCTCGGCCAGCGCGTCTTCGGCACCTGGAACCACCGCACCCATTTCGTCGCGCCTGCCGCCTATGCGCGCGAGCGGCGGATGCCGGACGGGGCGGACCCGCGGATCGGCATCTTCAGCCATATCGGCGCGGTGGCGCTGAACGGGATTCATGATGCGGGGCTGCGCATCGGCGACGTGGTCGCCGTCTGGGGCCTGGGCGTGCCGGGGCAGATCGTGGCGCAGGCGGCGCGCGCGAGCGGGGCCTGGGTGGTCGGGGTCGACCCCGACCCGGCCCGACGCGCTACGGCGGAGGCGCTCGGCGCGCATGAGACGCTCGATGCGGCAGGGGGAGCGGCGGAACGGATCAAGGCGCTGACCGGCGGGCGCGGCGCGGACGTTTGCATCGAGGTCTCGGGCGCGGCCCCGGCGCTCGCCGACGCGATCCGCGCGGTGGCCTATTCGAGCCGGGTGGTCGCCATGGGCTTTTTCCAGGGCGAGGTCGCCGGGCTGAGACTGGGCGAGGAGTTCCACCACAACCGCGTCGAGCTGATCTGCTCGCAGATTTCGGGCGTCGCGCCCGACGCACAGCATCGCTGGTCCAAGCCCCGCCTGTGGCGCACGGCGGTGGAGCTGCAGCATCGCGGCGTGCTGAACCTGCTGCCCCTGATCACCCACGAAGCGCCCTTCGCGGACGCGCCCGCCCTGTTCGCAAGGCTCGATCGCGGCGAGCCGGGGGTGATGCAGGCGGTGTTGCGGTTCTGATGGCGATCTCTCGTCATGCCGGCCTTGAGCCGGCATCCATGGTGCCGCACGGACGGCCGCTCGCGGCGAGATGGACCCCGGCTCAAGGCCGGGGTGACGGGAAGAAATCATGCGCCTAGCCATCCTCGGCCCCGGCGGGATCGCGGCGAAGCACGCCGCCGCCGCAAACGCGCTCGGGCATGAGCTGGTGGGCGTGGTCGGGCGTGACGCGGCCCGGACGCAGGCATTCGCCGCCGCGCACTGCGGCGAGCCCTTCACCGACCTGGAGCGCATGATCGCCGCGACCGCGCCCGAGCTGCTCATCGTCACCCTGCCCCCGTTCGCCCATGGCGGCGAGGTCGAGCATGCCGCCGCGCGCGGGCTGCACCTGCTGGTCGAAAAGCCGCTGGCGCTCGACCGCGGGACGGCGAACCGCATGGTCGCGGCGGCCGACGCTGCGGGCGTCGTCGCCGCGAACGGCTTCATGTACCGCTTCGGCGACGCCGTGCGGGCCTGGCGGGGCGAGGACACGGGGCCGGTCGGGCTGTTCTCGGCCGCTTATCAGTGCAACGCGCTGCACGCCCCCTGGTGGCGCGACGAGGCGCGCTCGGGCGGGCAGCTGGTCGAGCAGGTCATTCACCTCATCGACCTGATCCGGCTGGTCATGGGCGAGCCGGACAGCGTCTATGCCCGCCGCGCCAACCTGTTCCACGCCGCGGTCGAGGGTTATACCGGCGAGGACGTGTCGGCGGTGGTCTTCGGCTGGGACGACGGGCGCGTGGCGACGCTCAACGCTTCCAACATCGCGACGCCCGGCCAGTGGTGGAAGGAGTGGCGCGTCTATGCCGAGCGGATGACGGGCGTGTTCTCGGGCTGGAACGACGCGGTCTTCACCCCCACGACGAGCGGCGAGCCGCGCCGGGTCCAGGGCGCGACCGACGTGTTCCAGGCGCAGCTGGCCGACGTGGTGGAGGCGGTCGAGACGGGGCGGTCGCCGCGTGTGACGCTGGCGGACGGGGCAAAGACGCTGGCGTTGGCGCTGGCGGCGCGGGAGGCGGCGGACGCGCGGGCGGAGGTGCGGTTGTGATTTCCCTCATCCTCACCCTTTCGGCGGCTGCGCCGCCTGTTCCCTCTCCCTATGGGAGAGGGAGGGAGCCGCGCAACAGCGCGGCGGAAGGGTGAGGGTGACTGGAATCATGACCTTCGAACGGTGCGGCTTGCGCATCGAGGTGCTGGGGCCGTTGGTGGATGGCGAGCTCGCACCGGACGGGGCGGCCGTCACCGTCGCGGACGGCGGGGCAGCGATCGACGTTGCCGCACGCGAGGGCGTTGTCCTCTCGCTTGGCGTCCGCATCGCGGTCACCGGCTGCCGCGCGTACCTGCGAAACGGCTTTCAGAGCTGGGACGGATGCTACTTCGTCGCGCCAGGCACGCCGGCGGGTAATGGCCCGTCCGCCAAGGCGCCGACGCTCGGCTATGCGATGACGGCGCTGCTGCCGGTGGACGGCGCCGGCGCGGTGGTGATCGGGGCCGACCGGCACGACCGCTTCCAGACCCGGCTGACCTTCGGCGGCACGGCCGAGCGCCTGCTGATCGACATCGAGTGCCTGCTCGACGGAACCGGGGAGACGCGGGCGGAAACGCTCCATCTGTTCGACGGCGACGCGGTCGAGCCGAGCCTGCGCCGCTGGTCCGAACGGGTCGCGGCCGCCTCTCCCACCCCGCCGCTTCTGCCCGAGCGTCGGCTGACGGGCTGGTGCTCCTGGTACAATCACTATGCGGAGATCGACGAGGCGACGATCCGGGGCGAGATCGCGAGCGCGAAGGCCTTTCGCGACGCACATGACGCGCCGCTCGACATCTTCCTGATCGACGACGGCTTCACCCCGGAGATGGGCGACTGGCTCGACTTCCGGCCGACCTTCCCGAACGGCGTCGCACCATTGCTGGCGGAGGCGGAAGCGGCCGGCTTCAGGCCGGGGCTGTGGATGGCGCCGTTTCTGGTCGGCAACCGCAGCCGGCTCGCGGCCGAGCATCCCGACTGGCTGGTGCAGGAGCGCGCGACCGGCGCGCCTTTCGTCTGCTCGCGCTATTATGGGGAGTTCCGCTGGCACAAGCGGTCGGAGGAGTATCACGTCCTCGACATCACGCATCCGGACGCCGCCGACCATATGCGCCGGGTCTTCGCCACCTGGACCCGCGACTGGGGCGCGCGCTACCTGAAGCTCGACTTCCTGCACCACGGCGCGGAATACGGGCCCGACCAGGTGCGCTGGCATGAAGAGGGCCTGTCGCGCGTCGCGATCTATCGCCGGATGCTGGAGCTGGTGCGCGAGACGGTCGGCCCCGACGTGCTGCTGCTCGGCTGCGGCGCGCCCCTGTGGAACTCGGTCGGGCTCGTCCATGGCATGCGGATCGGCCGCGACATCGGCGTCAGCTGGCACGGCGAGTACTCGGCCGACAGCCTGCTCCGCGACCTGCTCGCGCGCAATCACGGGCACAATGTCCTGTGGCAGGCCGATCCCGACTGCGTGCTGCTGCGCGACCGCTATCACCATCTGACCGACGGTGAGGTCGAGGCGCTGGCCCGCTTCGCCGCGGGCGCGGGCGGCGTGCTGATGACCAGCGACACGCTCGACCGGCTGCCGCCGGCGCGCGCCGCGCTGTTTGCCGAGCTGCTCCGGGAGGAGGTCACGGGCTGCGACTTCGCCTCGCTCGGCGGCGGCTCGTCCGTGGTGGAGCAGGTGCTGCGCGCGGACGGCAAACCGATCGCGACCCAGCTGTTCAACCCGTCCGACGTGCCGGCGGAGGCCGCCGATGGAACCCTAGTCCCGCCGCATGCGCTGCTGCGGCGATGAGTCCGCATCGTCGTCTGAACCCGCTGACCGGCCGCCATGTGCTGGTCTCCCCGCATCGCGCCCAGCGGCCCTGGCTGGGGCAGGCGGAGGACACCCGGAGCGAGCGCGGACCCTATCACGACCCGACCTGCTACCTTTGCCCCGGCAACGCCCGCGTCGGCGGTGAGCGCAATCCTGATTATGCGGCCACGTTCGTCTTCGACAACGACTTTCCCGCGCTCCTGATCGACAGTGCGCCGCCGCCCTCCGACGACCTGTTCCGGGCGGAACCCGCGACCGGGCGGTGCCGCGTCATCTGCTTTTCGCCCGACCATGGCGCCAGCCTGCCCGATCTCAGCCCCGAGGCGCGGGAGGCGGTCGTGGACGCCTGGTGCGCCGAAGCGGAAGCGCTGGGGCGGGAGTTCCCCTCGGTCCAGATCTTCGAGAACAAGGGCGCCGCGATGGGCGCGTCCAACCCGCACCCTCACGGCCAGGTCTGGGCGACGAGCTATGTTCCCGACGAGCTCGCGGTCGAGGATCGCCAGCAACGGGCCTGGTGGGACGCGCATGGGCGCGCGCTGCTCGCCGACGTCGCCGAGCGCGAGGCGGGCGGCGAGCGGGCGGTCGAGGAGAGCGAGCGCTGGCTCGCCATCGTTCCCTTCTGGGCGACCTGGCCGTTCGAAGTGCTGCTGCTGCCCCGCTTCCCGGTCGCGCGAATGCCGGAGCTGGACCGCCTCGCGCGGGTCGACCTGGCCGACATCCTCGGTCGGGTCACACGGCGCTACGACGCGCTGTTCGGCGTGTCCTTCCCCTATTCCATGGGCTGGCACGGCGCGCCGTTCGACGGCTCGCCCGCCGAGCATTGGCGGCTGCACGCGCACTTCTATCCGCCGCTCCTGCGCTCGGCGACGGTGCGCAAGTTCATGGTGGGGTTCGAGATGCTCGCGGAGTCGCAGCGCGACCTGACCCCCGAACAGGCGGCCGAACGGCTGCGCCAGGCCCGATGAGTCTGGGCGCTGTGACCCGGCCCGAAGACCGCGCCGTCGCCGCCTTCCGGGAGGCGTTCGGGACGGAGCCGGAGACGCTCTGGCAGGCGCCAGGACGCGTCAACCTGATCGGCGAGCATACCGATTACAACGACGGCTTCGTCCTGCCCTGCGCGATCGACCGGCGTACGGCGGTCGCCTGGGGACCGGGCGAGGGCGGGATCGAGGTGTTCGCCGCCGACCCGGCCGAGCTCGACGACTTCGCGCCGACGCTGCCGATCGCGCATGGTGGCGATTGGAAGGACTATGTCCGCGGGGTCGCGGTCGAGCTGCTGGAGGCGGGGCGCCGGCTTTCGCCTGCGCGCCTGGCGATCGCGGGCGACGTACCGCTCGGGTCCGGCCTGTCCTCCTCCGCCGCGATCGAGGTCTCCGTTGCGCTGGCGTTGACCGGCGGCGAGGTGTCCGGCGAGGACGCGGCGCTGCTGTGCCAGCGGGCGGAGAACCGCTTCGTCGGCGTCGCGTCGGGGATCATGGACCAGCTCGTCTCGGCGTGCGCGGTCGAGCACCATGCGCTGATGATCGACTGCCGCTCGCTCGATCGCACGCCCGTGCCGCTGCCGGACGGCTGCACGCTGCTGGTGATCGAGTCGGGCGTGCGCCACGCCAACAACGACGGCGGCTACAATCGCCGGCGCGAGGAGTGCGAGCGCGCCGCCCGGCACTATGGGGTGGCCAAGCTGCGCGACCTGGACGAAGCGGGGCTGGAGGCGCGCCGGGCGGGGCTGGACCACGTCGCCTATCGCCGCGCGCGCCATGTGGTGACGGAGAATGCCCGCGTCCTGGCAGCCGTCGACGCGCTCGCCACCGGCGACCTGGCCGGGATGGGACGGTTGATGGCGGCCTCCCATGCGTCGATGCGTCATGATTTCGAGATCACCGTGCCCGAGATCGACCGGATCGTGGAGGTGGGCGCGGCGGCCATCGGGGCGCGGGGCGGCATCCGGATGACCGGCGGCGGCTTCGGGGGCTCGGTGGTGGCGCTGGTCCCGGAGGAACAGGTCGGGGCCGTGCGCGACGCGATCCGCGCCGCCTGCCGCACGCCGGCGGGGGAACCGGTGCCCGTCAGCGTCTTCGCCGCCGCCAGCGGGGCCGGTCAGGTTCCGTTCACGGCGCCCACGCTTTGAAGCGGCGCGAATAAGGATTAGATGGGGAATAGCCTCATCAGGATGCCGCCCATGTCCCGTCTGCCGCTCGCTCCCCTGGCCGCCTTGTCCGCGCTGGCGCTCGTGCCCGTCGCGACCGGCGCGATGGCGTCGGTGGATGGGGAGACCGCGCAGGAGTTCGATCGCTTCATCGAAGTCTTCAACCGGGTGAAGGCCAATTATGTCGACAGGGTCGACGACAAGACGCTGATCAAGGGCGCGATCCAGGGCATGCTGACCAGCCTGGATCCGCACTCCTCCTATGTCGACGCGCTCGATTACGAGAACATGCGCATCCTGACTGAGGGCAATTACGGCGGGCTGGGCCTGACCGTCTCGATGGAGGACGGCGCCATCAAGGTCGTCGCCCCGCAGGAGGACACGCCGGCCGCGCGCGCGGGCGTGAAGGCGGGCGACTACATCACCCATATCGACGGCAAGCTGGTGTTCGGCGGCTCGCTGGACGAGGCCGTGGGCGCGATGCGGGGCAAGCCGGGCACGCGCGTCGGGCTGACGCTGGTGCGGCCTGGCCAGACCAAGCCGCTGGAGGTGTCGCTCACCCGCGAGATCATCGTGCAGCGCCCGGTCAAATGGGAGGTGCGCGGCCAGGTCGGCTACATCAACATCAACACCTTCTCCGAACAGACCGGCGCCGACACCCGCGCCGCCATCATGGCGATCGACAAGGCGCTCGGCCGCAAGCCGCTCGGCTACGTCGTCGACCTGCGCGACAATGGCGGCGGGCTCCTGTCTCAGGCGATCGAGGTGTCCGACGCCTTCCTGAGCTCGGGCGAGATCGTGTCGCAGCGTGGGCGCGAGAAGAGCGACATCGAGCGTTACTATGCCCGCCCCGGCGACGACGCGCGCGGGCTGCCGGTTGTCGTGCTGACCAACGCGGGCAGCGCCAGCGCTAGCGAGATCGTCGCTGGCGCGCTGCAGGACCATCACCGCGCGGTCGTGATGGGCACCCGCTCCTTCGGCAAGGGATCGGTGCAGACGCTGATCCCGCTCGGGCCGCAGACGCAGCTCCGGCTGACCACCGCGCGCTACTATACGCCTTCGGGCAAGAGCGTGCAGGAGGGCGGGATCGAGCCCGACATCACCGTGCCGCAGATCTCCGACCCCGACTACAAGACCCGGCCGGTGTTCCGCGAGGCCGACCTGCGTCGCCACCTGATCAACGAGATCAAGGCCGACAACGCGGTGCTGGAGGAAGACACCAAGACCGACCCGCGCTTCGCCGCCACGCCCGAGCAGCTGAAGAAGCAGGGGATCGCGGATTTCCAGCTCCATTATGCGCTGAAGACGGTCGCGCGGCTGGGCGGCCCGACCCAGGTCGCGGCGGCGACCCGGCCGGTGGCGGGGAAGAAGCCGTGACTGCCTTCTCTTCCACCCCCGCGAAGGCGGGGGTCCAGCCGCGACCGGCTGGAGACTGGACCCCCGCCTTCGCGGGGGTGGATAGGGCAACGCGCGCCGCCAACCTGCTCGCCCTCCTCATCCCTGCCGCCCTGCTGGCGGGCGCCTGGGGGTTTCAGCTGATCGGCGGCTATGCTCCGTGCGAGATGTGCCACTGGCAGCGCTGGCCGCACTACGGAGCAGTGGGGATAGCAGCGCTGGCCTTCGCGGTCGCCGGGCGCGCCCGGGTGGCGCTGATCGCTGCGGCGGCGGCGCTGATCGCGGTCTCCGGGATCATCGGCGTCTTGCACTACGGCGTGGAGCAGCATTGGTGGCAGGGCTTCACCGCCTGCACCGCGCCCACCGCCATCACGGGCGCGACCGCGGCGGAGCGACTGGATTCGCTTCTCGCCCAGCCGGTCGTGCGCTGCGACGCACCCGCCTGGACGCTGCTCAGCATCTCGATGGCCGGCTACAATGCGCTGTTCTCTCTCGGCGGGGCGGCGCTGATCGGCGGGCTGCTGCTTCGGAGGGCGCGATGACGGCCGTGACGATCAAGCCCGGCGACCGGCGCGAAAGCGTCGAACAGATGATCCGCGTCGACCAGGCCGGCGAATATGGCGCGACCCGTATCTACCAGGGCCAGCTCGCGATCCTTGGCGACCGACATCCGGCTGCGCGCGCGATCAGCCACATGGCGCACCAGGAGGAGCGGCACCGCGCCTTCTTCGACCGGCTGATCGCCGAGCGCGGCGTCCGGCCCACCCTGCTCCAGCCCTTCTGGCACGTCGCCGGCTTCGCGCTGGGCGCGGTCACGGCCGCGATCGGGCCAGAGGCGGCGATGGCCTGCACGGCCGCGGTCGAGACCGAGATCGACAAGCATTACCAGGACCAGCTGGACCAGCTGGGCGATAGCGACCCGGAGCTGTCGCACGCGATCGCCGAGTTCCAGGCCGAAGAGCTGGAGCATCGCGATCACGCCATCGCGGCCGGCGCGGAGAACACCTTCGGTTATCCGGTGCTGAGCGGCATCATCCGGCTCGGCTGCAAGGTCGCGATCGCCGCGGCCAAGCGGATCTAGGAGTGCGTATGTTGAGAACTGCCCTTCTAGCGCTGGCGCTGACGGCTCCCGCCGTGGCGCAGCAGGTCGCCGGCCCCGGGGTCGAGCGCGTCAAGGCGCCCGCCCAGGCGACCGGGCAGGTCGCGAAACGCGCGCCGGTGAACGGCGTGCTGGTTCTCTATGGTAACGAGCGCTGCCCGACGGACGCGGAGGGCAACGAGGTGATCGTGTGCCAGCGCCGCAGCGCGTCCGAACAGTTCCGCGTGCCCAAGGAGTTGCGCGAGTTCGAGGTGACGCCGGAGAACGCCGCCTGGGCCGCCAAGGCGCAAGGCACGCTCGCCGCCGGCGAGGGCGCGAACGCGATTGGCAGCTGCTCGGCGGTCGGGCCGGGCGGGCAGACGGGCTGCTTCGGTCAGCTCGCGCGCGCCAACCGGGCGGAGAACAAGGCTCGCCAAGAGGCGGCGGCGCGGGTACCCTAGTTTTCGTCACCCCCGGCCTCGAGCCCGGGTCCAACGGCGTTCTTGGCCAAGCGCTGGCCTTTGCTTCATACGATAGTATCAGGACCCGTTGGATGCCGGCTCTTCGGCCGGCATGACGGGGAGCGGTGATGCAGCGTCGTTCGATCAGCATCGCCCTCGCGGTGCTCGTCTGGTTCTCCTGCGCCTGGTTCGGGTCGTGGGAGCTCAACCCCAACAACGCCACCCGCCTGTTCGCCGCGATCAGCCTGGTCGAGCAGGGTGACGCGACCATCGATGAATTCGCGCCGCTGACGATCGACAAGGCGCAGTTCGGGGGCCACTTCTACCTCGACAAGGCGCCGGGCATGACGCTGATGGCCGTGCCTGCCGTCTGGCTTGCGGACGCGGTCACGGGCGAGCGGGCCGATCCCGCCGCAGGACCGGCGTTCGAGCGCTATCTGCGGCTGCGGCTTCGGGTCGCGGTGGCGATCGGGCCGGCGGTGCTGACGGCCTTGGCGGCGGTGGCGCTCTTGCATCTGGGACTGGCGCTGACCGGCAGCCTCGGCGCTGGGCTGTTCGCCGCGCTCGGCTTCGCGTTGGGCAGCCCGATCTGGGGCTGGTCGACCACCATCTTCGGGCACGCTGCGGTCGCCGCCCTGTTCGTCATCGCGCTCTGGGCGATCCTGCGGGCGGAGGGTGCGGGACTGGCCACGCTCGCGGGGCTCGCGCTCGGCTGGGCGGTCGTGATCGAGTATCAGGCGGTGCTGGCCGGCGCGGTGCTGGCCCTGTTCGCCCTGTGGCGCTGGCGGCGCAGGCCGGCGCTCATTGCTGGGGCAGCGGTAGGCGGGGTCGTCGGGCTGCTCCCTCTTATCGGGTACAACCTGCTGGTGTTCGGCGAACCGTTCCGCGTCGGCTATGCGGGCGTGGTCGGGTTCGAGGGGATGCAGCGGGGCCTGTTCGGCCTGACCGCCCCGTCCCTGCCCGTGGCGTGGGAGCTGCTCTTTGGGATGCGGCGTGGGCTGCTCTGGGTCGCGCCGGTCATGGTGCTCGCCGTGCCAGGACTGGCGGACCTGATCGCCGAGCGACGCACCCGTGGGCCGGGGCTGGCGGCCATGGGGGCCGCGCTCGTCGCGCTGCTGGTCAATGCGGCGTATGTGTATTGGGACGGCGGCAACGCGACGGGACCACGTCACGCGCTGCCGATGGCGGGCATGCTGGCGGTCGGATTGGCCGCGTTCTGGGCGCCGCTGGGCGTGCGCGGCCGCTGGTTCGCCGGCGCGATGCTGGCCATCTCGGTCGCCGTGAATCTCATGATCGCCGGCTCCGACATCTTTGCGCCCCCGTTCGACCCGTCGCAGCTCGGCTGGGTCTGGCGCGAGCATTTCACCAAGGGCCACGTCACCTCGATCGCGAGCGATTGGTGGGGCTGGCCCGCCTGGACGGGGCTGGCCGTCTGGGTCGCGGTGGCGCTGCCCTTGCTCGCCTGGCTGGTCTGGGCGGCCCGGTTGCGCGTCGGCGGCCCGCGTGTCAGGATCCTGCAGTCCGCGTGACTGGCGCGAGTGGGTCACCACAGGGGAGCGCGGGCCTGAGCTAAGCCGCGCGCCTGGGCATCTTCTCGACACAGGAGCGCCCGCATGACCGATCTCTCTATCGCCTTCCTGCTCTTCCCGCAGGTGACGCAGCTCGACCTCACCGGGCCGGCGCAGGTGCTGTCGCGGCTGGGCCGGGCGAAGCTCGACCTGGTCTGGGCGTCGCGCGATCCGGTGCCGACCGACGCGGGCTTCGCGATCCTGCCGACCGCGACCTTCGCCGAAGTGCCGCGCGCCGACATCCTGTGCGTGCCGGGCGGCATGGGCGTGACCGCTGTCATCGAAGACGAGGCGGCGATGGCCTGGGTGCGCCCGGTCGGCGCCGAAGCCCAGTGGGTCACCAGCGTCTGCACCGGATCGCTAATCCTGGGCGCGGCCGGGCTGCTGGAGGGGCGGCGGGCGACGACGCACTGGGCGTGGCACGACCAGCTCGCGCTGTTCGGGGCCGAGCCGGTCAGGGCACGGACAGTGGTGGACGGTAATGTCGTGACCGGCGGGGGCGTCACCGCCGGGATCGACTTCGCGCTGACGCTGACCGCGCTGATCCGGGGCGAGGACCACGCCCGGGCGGTGCAGCTCAGCCTGGAATACGACCCCGCCCCGCCCTTCGACGCCGGCTCGCCCGAGCGCGCCGGCCCGGAGCTGGTCGCGACCTATCGCGCCCGCATGGATCGGCTCGCGCCCAATCGGGAGGCGGAATTCAGGGCTGCCGCGGCTCGAGCGGGTCGGGCTCGGCCAGGATCGCCCGGTTTTTCCTGATCCCGTTCACCCGGTGCCAGATGTAGAAGGCGACTGCGGCGACCAGCACCAGCCCGATCAGCAGGTCCGCCTGGTGGAAAGCCGCCTTCAGCCGCGGATCGCTGTTCCACTTCTCGCCCAGCTCTCGCCCGATCCAGGCAAGCGCAAAGCAGAACGGCCAGGAGCCCACGAAGGTGTAGATGTGGAAAGGCACCAGCGGCATCCGCGCCACACCCGCCGGGAAGGCGATGAACGTGCGGATCACCGGAAGCAGCCGCCCCACGAGCACCGCGATGTTGCCCCAGCGCATGAAGAAGCGCTCGGCCGCCGCGATTTCATCCAGTCCGACGAGCACATACTTGCCCCAGCGCGCCACGAAGGGTCGCCCCCCGCGCTTGCCCGCTTCATAGGCGATGATCGAGCCGAGGTTGCACCCGAGCGCGCCCGCGGTCGCGGCGGCGTAGATGTCGAACCGACCGGTCGAGACCAGATAGCCGGCGAATGGCATGATGAGTTCGGAAGGAAGCGGGATGCAGGCGCTTTCGATCGCCATCAGCAGCGCGACGCCGAGATAGCCGCCGGCGGAAATGACGGCGATGACGAACTCCGCCAAGACGGAGATGATATGCTCGATCATGCCTCCCCTTAGCCGAGGCGGCGGGACAGGGAAGCCCGCCGAACGAAGGAGCGCGCCGGACGTGATTGCGCGGGTGGGTCCGGTCAGAGCTCGCGGAAGTAGCGGGCCACGGGCCAGCGCTGGAACCCGACCCGCTCATAGATCGCCCGCGATGGCGCGAGCGGCACGATGCTGACGGCCATGGCGCAAACTCTTTGCGAGGAGTCCGCCTTACTCAAAAAACGGGCGTGCGACCGAAGCCGCACGCCCGCCCCCCTTGGAAGATCGTCAGGCGATCGCCGGCGCACCCGCGGCGCGGCGGCGACGCAGCGTGGCGCCGATCGCGCCGAACCCCATGATCATCATCGCCCAGGTCGCCGGCTCCGGCACCGCGGCCAGGAACACCTGCGACTGCCGGGTCGGCGAATTGAGGACGCGCAGTTGGTAGTCGCCGCTCGCCGTCCAGCTGCTGCTCGCGACGTTGGATAGGTAGCTGTTGGCCAGCGACTGGGCCGCCGTCAGCGGCGCGCCCGAGCCGCCGATCGAGAAGGCGCTGTTCGCGTCCGTCACCGACCAGTTCGCGCCCGTCTCGTACAGGATTTCCCACACGGCCATCTGCCGGGCGGCCGAGATGTTGATCGCAGTCTGCCCGGTCGCGCCCGCCAGCAGCGACAGGCTGTTGGTCAACAGCGCGTTCAACGCGCCCGCCTTGGCGCTGCTGATCGTCCCGACGGACGAGATCGGCACGATCGTGTAATCCGTGTAGTTGACGTTGCCGAGCGACACGAACTTGGTCAGGTCGATGCAATAGGTCAGCGCGCTGAACGGCGCGCCTGACCCGCCCAGCGTTCCGGTGAACTGGAACTGTCCGATGTTCACCGCGCCATTGAACGGCGTGGACTTGATCGTCCCCGTAACCGCGCCAGGATTGAACGCAACATTGGTGATGGTGACCGGTTGCGCGAGCGCCGGAGAGGCGATCATGGCCAATCCAGCCGCCGCGGCGAGCGCCAAAGCCTTCTTCATGTCAGTCCCCTTTTGCGTCTCGACGTTGGCCGACGAGATGATGAAGGCAGGGCTAGCGGCCCTGACCTTCCCGTTCTAACTCAATTTCTTTGGTTAATTGTACCGAAAGTGGACGTGGCCGGGCCGACAGCCTGGCGAAGTCACATCTGCGCTGATCCTTGGAACACCCTGAGTTTCGAGAGCGGTTCACGACTTCTTCATGGTCGCACGCCAGGCCTGCACCATGCTGGACACCGGCTTCGCCGACGCGCTGCACCGATCCGGACTAGAGCGCCGAATCCGGCCGTTGCCGGACGGCGACCTGGCGTTTGCGCTCGCGCAAGGCGGGCATGTGCGTGTGGAGCCGCGGGCGTGGCGAGATGCGCTCGCGACTATGGAGGACGAGCTGCGGCCGGTGCGGCGGCGCACTCGGCGCCTGGCGATCGCATGGTTCCCGGGCGTGCTGCTGTTCGGCATGACCTTGGGGCAGGTGCTGCCGCTGGGCGGGCTCGTCATCCTCCTGCTCATATTCGGAGGACCGCTGTTCCTCTATCTGCAGCACTCCCACGCGGTCCAAAGGGCGGCGGCGGGGGTCGAGCGGTCCCTCAGCCAGGGCCCGGTCTGCCCTGCCCCGCCGCGCCGCTCTGCGCCCTTCCCTCGCTGGGCGGAGATCGCATTCCTGCTGCTGGTCGGGCCGGACCTGCTGATCGGGGCGGCGGGTGAACTGGGCGGGCCGGACTTGTTCCGCGGCACGCCTTTATGGGGCGCTGGCCTGGGGATAGTGGAGTATGCTGCGGCGGCGCTGATCGCGCTGCGACTCTGCTGGCCACGCGTGGCGAAGTGGTGGTTCGCTCGTGCCCACGTTTCCGCGATCAGGGCTGCAGAGTAAGCGACGGATCCGCCCTCGGGGCTTGGCTTACGCCAGCAGCGACTGGGCCAACTTCAGATCCTCGACGAAGCGGCCGAACTCGTCCTCTGCCTGCGCCTTGTCCTGAAGCCGGAGCAGGTAGCTGGGGTGGACGGTGATGAGCGCCGCGCCGCCGTCGGGCAGCGCGAGCCGCTGGCCCCGCTCGCGCCCGATCGTCACGACGCGATTGAACAGGGAGCGGGCGGCGGTCGCGCCCAGCGCCACCGACACGCGCGGGCGGAGCAGCATCTGCTCCTGCTCGATCCACCAGCGGCACGCCTCGATCTCGCCCGCGCCGGGCTTGGCATGGATGCGCCGCTTGCCGCGCTGCTCGAACTTGAAATGCTTGACGGCATTGGTGACGTAAACCTGTTCGCGGTCGATCCCCGCCGTCGCAAGGGCGCGATTGAACACCTGTCCGGCCGGGCCGACAAAGGGTTTGCCCGCCAGATCCTCCTGATCGCCCGGCTGCTCGCCCACGAACATCAGCGGCGCATCGATCGGCCCTTCGCCGAACACCGTCTGCGTCGCGTGCTTGTGGAGATGGCAGCGGGTGCAGGCGCGAGCCTCGTCTCGCAGCGCCTCCCACGCGATCGCGCTGTTGCCGCCTGGTATCGCCCGCGCCGTCTCGATCATCCCGGACTCCCGCGCCTGCGCGCCTGCGATCAGCTGCGGGACCAACGCGGTTTCGGGCATGTTTTTCCAGTATCTGCGGGGCATCTCCTTCAGCATCGCCCCGACCTTCACGCGCGCGGGATTGAAGATGCTTGCGTAATAGGTCTTCCAGACCTCCTCGGTCGGATCGCCCTCGGGCGCGTCCGCCTTGGTCGCGCCGGGTCCTTCGGACAACGCCGCGCCGTCCCAATGCAGCGACACCTCCGGGGTCAGGATGGACCAGCGCATCGACGCGAAGCGGTTGACGAAGAAGGCGGCGTTGGCGCGCACGATGTGGTGCTCGGGTTCGAACCACGCGACGTAGCGGCTGCCCTCCGAATCCTGGACCTCGCGGAACCGTAAAAAGGCGCGCATCTTGTGGATGTCCCGGCGGACAGACTTGGCAAGCGTCTCCAGCCGCCGCAGCAGCGGGTCCGCGCGGTCCTCCATCAGCTTGGGCTCGCGCCTGAGCCGGGCGAGCAGCGTATAGAGCAGGCCGAACCGCTCCGGGTCGCTCGCCAGCACGACATCGCGGGCCAGGTCGATGAACGGACGCGGCACGGAGAAGCCCGGGGACGCGGCGGACGCGGCATGGGCGACCGCCTGTCCCGCGAACAGGTCGCCGGGCGCGTCGCCCACCTGCCAGACGACGGTGTCGGGCGGCACCTCGGCAGCCGCGAGCGCCCGGGCGGCGTCGCGCCAGGCGTCGAAGTCGTCAGGCGTCGGGAGGGTGACGACCCTCAACCGCGATCGCCCTCACCCTTCCCGCTCGCCTGCGGCGAGCGGACCCCTTCCGTCTCCCAGCGAGAGTGGGAGGGAGCGCGGCAGGCGCGGAAGTGCGAGGGTGAGCGGGTCATCTGGGTGGCATCTTCTCGATCCACTCGCGCATCAGCGCCAGCGCCTCGGCGTGCGGGAGTGCGCGGCCCAGTTCGGGCATGGCGACGCCGGGCTCGGTCGACGCCATGCGATAGGTGAGGATCGACTCGTCGGGCTTGCCCGGCACGATCGCGTGGAGCCGCCCGCCCGAGCCGCGCCCGGCCGCGACCGGCGGCTTCAGGATGCCGCGCGCGGTCGCGTCCGGCTGCTTCCAGTCGAGGAACAGGCCAGAGTTGGACGCGGCGCCCGCCGGATTGTGGCAGTGGGCGCAGTTCGCCTCCAGATAGGCGCGCGCGCGATCTTCTATCGCCGCGCTCGCATCGTTCCAGCGCACCAGACGCGGCGCGTCGGCGGGGAGCCGGTCGAGCATGCTGGTCGCGACGAGCCGTTGCAGCTGTGCACCATCGTTCAGGTTGCGCGCCGTCGGGCCGATCGGGGTCACCTGTCCCGACAGCGCGTGGCAATCCTTGCACTGGTTCTGGTTGGGGACGGCATAGCTGATGCTGCGGCTCTGCCCCGCCGGGTCGGTGAAGGTGACGGGTATGCGGGTGCCCGCGCGCTTCAGCGTCGCATCGCGCCCATCCGCATCCCAGACATAGGGCAGCGCGACCCACCCGCCGGCGCGATGGAGCAGCAGCCGCGTCTCCAGCGGCCTAAACGCCCCGTTCTGCTGATAGCCGAAGGTCTTGATCAGCGCGGAGCCGACGGGGAGCGCCAGCACCTTGTCCGCATCGTAACGCGCCTGCGCGCCGCTCGGCACGTAAAGGTAACGCTGCTTTTCCGAATAGTCCGAGAAGAGGGGGGTGTTGAGCTGATAGGGCATGACGCGCGCGGCCGGCGTGCGCGCGGTCATGTCGGTGAAGAAGCCGAAGGCGCTCAGCTTGGGCGGCATCGCGTCGGCGGTGACGACGGAGTCGTCCACGCCCTTCGCGCCCTGCGCGGTGGCCAGCGTCGCCGCCCCGAACGCCGCGGCGGCGAGCGCGAACACCAGCTTGCTCCAGCGCCCGACCGCACGCACGTCCGTCATCGCGCGGCCGCCTCCATGCTGGCCGGCAGCACGATCGCCGCGCGCTCCGGAATGGCGGGAGCCGTCAGTTCGGCAGGCGCGGGCTTGGCGGCTTCGGGCGGCGCGCCTGCGGGCAGGCCCAGGCTCAGCACCTTGGCATCGGCGACCCGCAGGCCGGCGGGGTCGCCCGACCCGTCCCAGATCACCGCCGGGATCGCGCCGCCGAACGCCGCCGCCAATTGCTCGCCACCGGGCAACTGCGGCGCGAAGCCGGCGCGGCCGTGCGTGTTGCCCGCCACCTGCACGCGGCGGGGTAGCGGGTTGTATTTCGGATCGGTGTGCTTGTCGCGATAGCTGACGATCATCACGTTCGCGGTGGCGTTGCCGGACAGCTGGTTGCGCGCGATCCACACGCCGTCGTTCGCCATCACCAGCACGCCCGTGCCGCGGCGAACCTGCGCGACGATGTTCCCCTTGGGCGCGAAATTGGGCGTGTCGTTATCGATCACGCGATTGCCGAACACGCGCACGTCGCCGCCATTGCCCTTGGGCAGGTTGGGCAGGTCGAAGATCAGAATGCCGCCCGTGTTGCGCGTCGCCAGATTCGAATGGACGTCGGCGCCGCGCGAATTCTCGATCTCGATTCCCGCCACGTTGAAGCGCGCGGTCGAGTTGCGGACGATGATGTTCTCGCACTGGCCGACATAGATGCCGGCGTCCGATGCGCCCTCGACCGTCACCCCGTCGACAAGCACGTCGCGGCTCTCGACCGGGTAGATGCCGTAGGCGCCGTTGGTCTCCTTCGGTCCGCCCGTCCAGCGCACGGTGAGCGCCTTGTAGACGATGCGATCGGCGCCCTTGGACTTGATGCCGTCGCCCTTGGCGTCCTCGACCGCGAAGTCGCGTACCACCACATCGTCGCCGGTGACGAGCAGCCCCTCGCCCGCACCCATCTGATTTTTGAACGACAGGATCGTCTTGTCCTGCCCGGCGCCGCGCACCGTCACGTTGGCCACGTCGAGCGACAGCCCGTCGGTCAGCTCGAACCGTCCCGCGCCGATCCGCACCACGTCACCCGGCTTCGCATCGAGCAGCGCCTCCTGCAGCCGGCTTTGTGCGTCCGCGCCCGCGGCCACGGTGATGGTGCGCGCGGCAGCCGGCGTGGCCAGGCTGAACAGGGCAAGCACGAGCAACGACCGCATCGGCATCTCTCCTCCATCGACCGTCAGGCGGCGAACAGCTCCAATTGCTGTTTTCTGGGCGCGACCAACGGCTTAAGGTCGGCCTTATCAACAAAAGCCGTCGGCCGCCAATCCTCGGCCACGATGAAGGGCCGGAGCTTCGCCACCGAGACGGTCAGCCGGGCGATGTCGGCGAGACTCAGCCGACGCCAACGACGGCTCGTCAGGATCGCGTTCACCGCCTTCACGCCCAGGCCCGGCACCCGCAACAGGTCTTCGCGCGGGGCGCGGTTGACGTCGACAGGGAACCGGTCGCGGAACTTGAGCGCCCAGGCGAGCTTGGGATCGATGTCGAGCGGCAGCATGCCGGTCGCGGGGTCGGCGGCGGCGGCGACCTCGGCGGGCTTGTAGTCATAGAAGCGCATCAGCCAGTCGGACTGGTACAGCCGATGCTCGCGCATCAATGGCGGGCGTTGGAGCGGCAGCACGGCGCTGGCGTCCGGGATGGGGCTGAACGCGGAATAATAGACGCGGCGCAGGTCGAAGCGGTCGTAGAGCGTTGCCGCGCGCCCGATGATATCGCCGTCGGTGGCCGCGTCGGCGCCCACGATCATCTGCGTCGACTGCCCCGCCGCGAAGCGCGGCGCGGACTTGTAGCGGCCCTTCGCGTCGCGAGCATCGAGGATGGCGGCCTTCACCCGCCCCATCGCGCCCTCGATGCGCGGCGCCGACTTCTCCGGCGCGAGCCGCTGCAGGCCGGCGACCGTCGGCAGCTCGACATTTATCGAAACGCGGTCGGCATAGAGGCCGGCCTTGTGGACCAGCTCCGGATCGGCGTCCGGAATGGTCTTCAGGTGGATATAGCCGCGGAACTGGTGATCCTCGCGCAGGGCGCGCGCGACCTCGACCAGCTGCTCCATCGTATAATCGGACGAGCGGATGATGCCGGAGGAGAGGAACAACCCCTCGATGTAATTGCGTCGGTAGAAGGAGAGCGTGAGCTGCACGACCTCGTCCGCCGTGAACCGCGCACGCCGCACGTTCGAGCTCTTGCGGTTGATGCAATAGTGGCAATCAAAGATGCAGCTGTTGGTCAGCAGGATCTTCAGAAGGGAGATGCAGCGTCCGTCGGGGGCGTAGGCATGGCAGATGCCCATACCCTCGGTCGAACCCAGCCCCTTGCCGTCCCGACTATTGCGCTTGGCCGTGCCCGACGACGCGCACGAAGCGTCGTACTTCGCCGCGTCGGCCAGGATCTCCAGCTTCTGCCGGACGTCGAGCTGCGCCATCCGTTCGCTATAGGTTCTCGCCTCAACCCGGACAAGGCGATCCGGGCTCCTCGCAGCAAAACGCATGACAATTGCGTGACTTGCTTGCGATACCGGTAATCTGGGTTATGGCCGCGCGCCTATGTCCCGCGACCGCACGCTTGCCCGCCTTGCCGACCACCAACGCGAAATCCTGACCATCCTGAACGGAGCCGAACCATTCCTCACCGAGCCCCCCAAGCGCGACGTGGCGGCGCTTGCGCGGGCGCGATGGGCGCTCATGCGGGCGCTTACCGGATATCAGCTGTTCAAGCACCGCGAGGTGTTCGATCCGCTGCTCGCCAAGGCGCGGCCGGCCGACGCCTATAACCTTGTCCGGATGAAGCGCGCCTGCACCGAGCTCGGCGACGCCTTCCGCAGCTATGTGCAGCGCTGGAGCGGCGCGGACGTGGAGGCGCAGTGGACCGAGTATCAGCCCGCCGCGCTCGCGATGATCGCCCGGATCCGGGAGCATATCGCCCGCGAGCAGGAGGAGGTCGGCAAGGTTCTGCGCGCCTAGCGCCGCCCTACTCCGCCGCGAGCAGCCGCTCGGCCCCGCCCAGGTCGACGGAGACGAGCCGGCTGACGCCGCGCTCGATCATGGTCACGCCGAACAGGCGGTGCATGCGGCTCATCGTGACCGCATTGTGGGTGACGATCAGGTAGCGGGTGTCCGTCTCGGCGGCCATGCGGTCGAGCAGGCTGCAGAAGCGCTCAATGTTGGCGTCGTCGAGCGGCGCATCGACCTCGTCGAGCACGCAGATCGGCGCGGGGTTGGTCAGGAACAGCGCAAAGATCAGCGCAACCGCCGTCAGCGCCTGCTCGCCGCCGGACAGGAGCGTCAGCGACTGGAGGCGCTTGCCGGGAGGCTGCGCCATGATCTCCAGCCCCGCCTCCAGCGGGTCGTCGGCCTCGATCAGCTGCAGGTGCGCCTGACCTCCGTCGAACAGCGTCGTGAACAGCCGGCGGAAGTGGCCATCCACCGCCTCGAACGCGGCGAGCAGCCGCTGCCGTCCTTCACGATTGAGCGCGCCGATCGAGCCGCGAAGTCGGGCGATCGCCTCGCCCAGCTCCTCGCGCTCGGCCACGCTCGCAGCGCCCGACGCCTCCAGCTCGGCCAGTTCCTGCTCGGCGACCAGGTTGACCGGCCCGAGCCGCTCGCGCTCCGCCGTCAGCCGCTCGTGCGTCGCCGACTCCGCCGCCGGATCGCCCACAACGGCCTTGTCGAAGCCCTGGCGCTCGGGAAGCAGAACGGCTGGGCAGGCGAAGCGCTCGCCCGACACCCGGCCCATCTCGACCCGGCGCAGCTCCTGCGCCTCCGCCCGAGCGACCACGCCGGCCCTCGCCTCGCGCAGCGCCGCGAGCTCGCCCGCGGCGGTCCGATGTGCGGCGTCGGCCTGCCGCGCGGCGGCCTCGGCCTCAACTTCGGCGCGCTGGGCCGCCTCAACCTGGCCACGCAGCGCCTGATGCTCGGCTTCGGCCCTGGCGACAGCTTCGGCCAGCGCCTCGGGCCGGCCGCTGAGCGCGTTCCGCGCCGCCGCAGTCTCCGCCTCACGCCGGTCTGCTTCGGCGACCCGCCGCGCCGCCTCGCCGGCCCGCGCGCGCCAGCCCCGCACGTCCGCCGCGACCCCGGCCAGCCGCTCACGGAGCTGCCCCATGCGCGCGTCCAGCGTCAGCCGGGCCCCGCGCGCTTCGGCGACCGCCCCGCGCGCTGCTTCGGCGGCGGCGGCGAGTTCGGCCGCGGCGGCTTGCGATTCGCCAGCGTCGGGTAGCGCCACAAGCGCCGCCGCGGCGCGCTCGCGTTCGGCTTCGGCCTCTTCCCGCTCAGCGGCGACCCGGGCGGCACGGGCGTCGAGATCGGCCCTCTGCGCGGCGAGCCGCTCCAGGGCGGCGGCGGCGCGGTCCTCCTCCCGCGCAGCGTCGCGCGCCTCCGTCTCCGCCCTGGCCAGCGCCGTCCGCGCCTCGCCCACGGTTCGGCGCGCGGCGGCGATCGCCGCCTCGGCCCGGTCATGCTCCGCGCCCGCCGCCTCCGCCCTGGCGAGCGCGGCCGGGCGCGCCTCCCGCAGCACCGCCAGCCGGTTCAGCCGCTCCAGCCGCTCGGCCGCCGCCGCGCCGCCGCCCTCGGCGCGAAAGCCGTCCCAACGCCTCAGCGCGCCGGCTCGCGTGACCAGCCGCTGACCCACCGCCAGCGGCTGCCCCTCGTCGGCGTCGGCCACGAACACCTGCGCCAATCGCCGGGCCAGCGCTGGAGGCGCCTCGGCCCCATCCGACAGCGGCATCGTGCCGGGCGGCGGCGGCGGGTCGCCGGCCTGCGGTGCGGCACCGGTCCAGGCCGCGAGCACGCTTACCAAAGCGTCATCAAGCGCCGCCGCGACCGCCCGCTCGAACCCGGGTCGGGCCGAGAGGTGATCGATCAGCCGGTCGCCCCCGCCCCGACCTGTCGCTTTGGTAAGCGCCGCGATCTCGGCGTCCAGAGCCGCCAGCTCAGCACGGGCGGAAGCGCGAGCAGCGGCGGCTGCGTCGCGCGCCGCGGCGGCGTCCCGCTCCGCCACCTCCGCCGCCTCCCCCGATCGCCGGGCCGCGTCACCCGACCGGCCCGCCTCGACCCGGCGAGCCCCGGCCGCATCCCGCGCGGCAACGAGCGGCTCGGCCGCGCCCAGGCCCGCCGATAGCTCGGCGAGCTGCGCCGCATCGCGTGAGGCCCGGTCGCAGCGCGCCCGCGCCTGGGCCAGCGCGGCGGCGGCGACGCGGGCGTCGGCCGCCTCGCTCGCCGCGCGGGCCTGCGCCTGGGCGAGACGCACCTCGGCATCACGGGCTCGGCGCTCCGCCTCGGCAAGCGCCGCCTCCAGCGCGGGCGCGGACCCGGTCAGCTCGGCCAGCTCCGCCTCCAGCCGCGCCTTGTCGTCAGCGAGCGCGTCGATCGCCTGGGCGGCGTCGCGGGCGAGCTCCGATTCGCGTCCGCGGTCCTCCGCCAGCCGCTGCGCCGCGACGTCGAGCGCGCGGAGCTGCCGCTCGACATCGGCGAGGTCGCGGCGCAGGTCGGCCAGCCCCTGCGCGGCCTCCCCCGCCCGGTCGCGCGCGCCGAGCGCCCGCGCGCGGGCCTCCACCACCGCCGCGACCGCGCCGGCCTGGCTTCTCGCCGCTTCGACTTCGCGCTCGGTCGCGGCCTCGACCTTCGCTCCGATCGTCGCCGCCTCTGCGGCGGCGGCTTCGGCGGCGGCGGCGGCCTCCCGCCAGCGGGCATAGATCAGCCGCGCCTCGGCCGTCCGGATCCGCTCGCTCAGGTCGCGGTAGCGCTCGGCCGCGCGCGCCTGGCGGCGGAGCTGGCCGGCGCGCTGCGACTGGTCGGCGATGAGCGCGTCGAGCCGCTCCAGGTTCGCCGCCGCCGCGCTCAGCCGCAGCTCGGCCTCGCGGCGGCGGACATGCAGCCCGGCGATGCCGGCCGCTTCCTCCAGCATCGCGCGCCGCTCGGCCGGCTTGGCCGCGATCACCGCGCCGATCCGGCCCTGGCTCACCATCGCGGGCGAGTGCGCGCCGGTGGCGGCGTCGGCGAACAGGAGCTGGACGTCGCGCGCGCGCACGTCCTGCCCGTCGATGCGATAGGCGGACCCTGCGCCGCGCTCGATCCGTCGCGTGACCTCGCGCTCGACCGCGCCGTCGGGGCCGGGCATTTCGGTCAGCAGCGACACTTCCGCGAAATCGCGCGGCGGGCGCGTCGCGGTGCCCGCGAAGATCACGTCCTCCATGCCGCCGCCGCGCAGCGACCGGGCGGACGTCTCTCCCATCGTCCAGCGCAGCGCCTCGAGCAGGTTCGACTTGCCGCACCCGTTCGGGCCGACGACGCCGGTCAGCCCCGGCGCGACCGGCAGATCGACCGGATCGACGAAGCTCTTGAACCCGGCGATGCGCAGCCGCTTGATGATCATGGACAGGCGCAGGGTGTGCGGCGCCGAGGCGCAGATCAAGTGCTACGCAACACCGTCACCCCAGACTTGATCCGGGGTCCCGCTGCCTTGGACCGCCGAAGCAGGCGGGACCCCGGCTCAGGGCCGGGGTGACGAGAGACTAAGCGCCGGCGGCCTTGAGCGCCTTCTCCACATCCGCCCAGCCGATCGCGCCCTGGGCCACCTTGCCGTTGATGAGGAAGGTGGGCGTGCCCGTGACGGTCCCGTCCCCGCCCGGACCACGGTCCTGCGTGATCTTGGCCAGCCGATCGATCTCCGCGGCGTCGGTCAGGCAGCTCTGCGCCTTGTCCGCCGACACGCCGCGCTGCTTGACGAAGTCGGTCACGCCCATCGCGTCGGCGAGGAGGCGGAACTTCTCGGCTGGCGGCGCGGCCTCGATCGCCTGCTGCACCGCCGGCGGCGCCTTTTGCGCGGCGTCGATGAAGCTGTTCTGGTTGGCGAACATCTCTTCCAAGAGCGGGAAGAAGGGCTCCGCACCGACGCAGGTGCCGATCAGCGCCGGCGGCATGTCCATCGCGCCATGGACCAGAAACTCGCGGAACTCGAACGAGACCTTGCCGGTCTTCACATAGTTCTCGGTGAGCGGCCCGAAGCCTTCGCGCGCAAACGCGCCGCAGGTGGGGCACAGGCGCGAGCCGTATTCGACGAGCTTGATGGGCGCGTTCGGGTTACCCATGACGAAGCCCTCGCCGGTCTTGGCCACGACCTGGGTCCAGTCCTGGCCGGCAGGTGCGGCCTGGGCAGCGACGGGCGCGGCCTGCTGCCCGTTTCCGGCCTTGTCGCCGCAGGCGGCAAGCGCGAGAGCGACGGTGAGGGCGACGGAAACCTTCATGGAAACGCGAACTCCTGGCGTGACTATGCGGCGGCTTTAGCGGGCGCGCGCGCTCATGTCACCGAGCCAGGTCATCGGGCGCCGGCCTGGCGCAGCACGGGCTGAAGCTCGGCCCAGCCGGCATCGGGGACATAGCGCCCATTGACGAAGAAACTGGGCGTCGCCTGCACCTCGGCGGGGGCCTGGCCCAGGCGGGTGAGCGCGTCCAGCGCGGGCGCGGCGAAGCAGGCGGTGATCTGCGGCTCGGTCAGTCCCGCCGCCTTCCCGATCGCGGTCAGTCCGGCGGCGTCCGCGATGCGGCGAAACGCGACCGGCTGGGCGAGCTTGGACAGCGCCGCGCCTTCTTTCTGGAGATAGGCCGCGCCCGTTTGGAGCCAGCGGGACTGACCATCGAAGATCGCATGATGCCGGCCGACAAACCCGCGCGGGCCGCCGCAGCGCGCGATCGCGACCGCGGCGAGGTCGAGCGGATCGCGGATCAGATGGCGCACCTCCAGACTGGTCGAGCCCGAGCGGATCATCCGGCCCTTCAGCACCGCCCGCGACTCCGCATCGAAGTGCGCGCAGTGCGGGCAGGTGTAGCTCGCCCATTCGGTCAGCTTCACGCGCGCGGCCGGATTGCCGATCACCCAGGCGGCAGCCGCGTTGGGTGTGACGGTGGCGGACCAGTCGCGCGCGGGCGCGGCGGCGACGAGCGCTAGACCGAGCGCGGCGAGCGGGGCGGCACGCATCAGCTGATCCGCGGCAGGCCGGAAGACGCCGCGACGCCGGCCGCGAGCGATTCGAGCACGGCGCGAAGTTCGGGATCGGCAATGGCCTTAAGCCCCTGCCCCATCTCGACCGGCGCGGCCTTGAGCGAGGGCGGCGCGCGCCGTGGCTCGCGGGGGGCGACATCGCCCTGCCGGATCTGCACCCGCGCGACGGCGGCATAGCCGAAGAAGCGGTTCACCCGCTCGGCGATCTCGGGCGTGATGCACTGGAGCATCGGCGCGTGGGCGCCCTTCACCACCAGGTGAAGCGTACCGTCGGCCTTCTTGCCCGGCGGGAAACGCAGCGATTCGGGGGCGCTGACCCCTGCCCAGCGCTCGCCCACGATCTCCGGCCAGCGGCTGACGATCGCGGACTGGACGAAGCCGAAGCGCTTGAACGCCGCCCCGCCGATCGCCGGCAGGAGTTCCGCGACCGCGCGCGAGCGATTCGCCCGTTGCGGCTCAGGCGCCGGCTGTTTCGGGGGCTGGGACGGGCGCTTGCTCACCGGCGCGGGCATGCCATAGCGCGCCGGTGCCCGCCAAGCGCCAATCGGTCGCCGACCTGCTTTTGCCCTGGTACGACGCCCATGCCCGCGATCTTCCCTGGCGCGTGCGCGAAGGGACGGCGGACCCGTACCGCGTGTGGCTGTCCGAGGTCATGCTTCAGCAGACCACGGTCGCCGCGGTGCGGCCACGATTCGAGACCTGGGTGGCGCGCTGGCCGACAGTGGAGGCGTTGGCGGCCGCGGACGAGGCGGAGGTCATGGCCGCCTGGGCGGGGCTCGGCTACTATGCCCGCGCACGCAACCTGCTCAAGGCCGCCCGTGCCGTCGCCGCTGCGGGCGGGTTCCCCCAAACCGAGGCTGGCCTGCGGACGCTACCTGGCCTCGGCGACTACACTGCGGCTGCGGTCGCGGCGATCGCGTTCGGCCAGCGGGCGGTCGTGGTGGACGCGAATGTCGAGCGCGTGGTCGCGCGGCTGTTTGCGATCGACACGCCCCTGCCCGTCGCCCGGACCGCCATCCGCGCCGCGGCGGACACGATCACGCCCGCGACGCGACCGGGCGACTTCGCCCAGGCTATGATGGATTTGGGCGCCACGATCTGCACGCCGCGCCGACCGAGATGCCTTCTCTGCCCCGTGCGCAGCCTCTGCCGGGCCCATGCGGACGGCGATCCCGAGCGGCTGCCGGTCAAGCCGGCGAAGCGCGCGAAGCCGCAGCGCTATGGGACCATATTCGTTTTGGTTCGAAGCCGCCCCTCCGCGGAAGTCCTCCTCGTTCGCCGGCCCGACAAGGGGTTGCTCGGCGGGATGCGCGCGTTCCCGACGGGGCCATGGCTCGACGCGCCGCCCGGGCTGGAAGGCGCGCCGGCCGATACGGACTGGCGATGGCTGCCCACCACCGTCGCGCACGGCTTCACGCATTTCGATCTGCAACTGGCGCTTGCGATGGGAGAGACCCCGGCGCATGGCTCGCCCGACGGCGAATGGTGGCCGGCGGACCGACTGGACCAGGCGGGATTGCCGACCATCTTCGCCAAGGTCGCGACGGTGATGGAGGGGATATGCGTAAGCTGAGCGTGTGGGGTTCGGGGCTGGCGCTGAGCGCCTTGGCGAGCGCGGCGCTGGCGGGTCAGGCCCAGCCCCAGCCGCAGCCGCAGCCGCAGGTCCAGCCGGCCGCGCCGGCGCCGCAGGTCGCGCCCGCGGGCGTGACCGCGGCGGCCTTCCTGCCCAACACCCAGGCGCTCTTCGACGGCTATGTCCGCGACGGCAAGATGCCGGGCATCGTCGGCGCGTTCGGGATCGGCGATTTCCCGACGCTGTTCGTGTCCGCCGGCCGCATTGCCGACGAGCCGACCGCGCCCGCGGCCGGCCCGGATTCGCTCTGGCGTGTCTATTCGATGACCAAGCCGGTCACGGCGTTCGCCGCGATGCTGCTGGTGGAAGACGGCAAGCTCCGGCTCGACCAGCCGATCAGCGACTTCTTCCCCGGCTTCGCGAAGATGCGGGTGCTGACCAGCCCCGACACCGGCCTCGACAGCGTGCCCGCGAGGACGCCGATCACGGTGCGGCACCTGCTGACCCACACGGCGGGACTGGGCTACAACATCGTCAGCAAGGGGCCGCTCAAGGCCGAGTATGAGCGGCTCGGCATCCTCCCCGCGGCGGTCAACGCCCAGATGGAAGCGCAGATGCGCACGGTTCGGCCCGCCAGCCTGTCCGAGTTTGCGAGCCGCGTGGCGACGCTGCCGCTGATCGCCGAGCCGGGCACCAAATGGAGCTACTCGATCGGCCTCGACGTGATGGGTGCGGTGATCGAGAAGGCGTCGGGGATGCCGTTCGACCGCTTCGTCCAGACGCGGTTGTTCGATCCGCTGGGCATGACCTCCAGCTATTGGACAGTGCCCGCGTCCGAAGCCGGTCGGTTCGCCACCAATTACGCCTGGATGGGCGACAAGCGCGTGCCGCTCGACCCGGCCGCGACCTCGATCTGGCTCAAGGCGCCGAGCTTCCCGTACGGTGGCGCGGGCCTGGTCATGTCGGCGCGCGACTATGACCGCTTCCTCGCGGCGATCGCGAACGGCGGCGGCGTCGGAGGCGTCCGCGTCGCCAAGCCGGAGACCATCGCCGCCATGACGTCGAACCTCCTTCCGGCCGGCGTGACCTTCGGCGGAATCGGGGGCGGCACGGGCGGCACCACCGCGCCCGTGCCGATGGGCTTTGGCGCGGGCGGGTCGGTGTACCTTGCGGACGGTCCCGGCGGCTTCCCGGGCAAGGGCACCTATGGCTGGGGCGGCGCGGCAGGCACGATCGCCTTCGTCGATCCCGCCCGCAAGTTCCGCGCGACGGTGATGGTCAACTACTTCCCCGCCGAGCGTTGGCCGCTTCGTGCCGAGATCGCCCAGGCGCTGGGCAAGGACGCGGCGCGGCTGGGGCGGTGACGCCCGGCTTCACGGGCGGTCCGCTCGATCGGGCCGACCGGCTTCGCCACGACCCCGACGCGCTTGCCGAGGCGACGAACTGGCGCGCGCGGCTGCTCGTCCTCGGGCCGGGCTACGAGCCCGAGGTCGGGCAGGACGGCCGGCTTGGCTGGACCAGCCTGGCCGACGCGCCGGAAGATGCCGAGCTGGTCCTGCTGGGCATGGAAGACGGCCGCGCGCACTTCGCCGCGATCACGGGCGAGCCGGGCGGCGTCCCCTTCCGCTCGCCCAGGCTGATGGCGTCGCTGGGGATGATGGAGGGAGGTGAGGCAGCCACCTATGCCGCCGCGCGCTCAGTGCTCGACTGGCATGCGCGCCATCGCTTCTGCGCCAATTGTGGCGCACCGACCACACCGTTCCGCGCTGGTTGGGGACGCAAGTGCGGCCAGTGCACGGCCGAGCATTTCCCGCGCGTCGACCCGGTTGTCATCATGCTCGCCGAGCATGACGGCCGCGCCTTGCTGGGACGCCAGGCGGCATGGCCGCAGGGCCGTTACTCGGCGCTGGCCGGCTTCCTGGAGCCGGGCGAGTCGGTCGAGGAGGCGGTGGCGCGGGAGATCTGGGAGGAGGCGGGCGTGCGCGTGCGGGCCGTGCGCTACATCGCGAGCCAGCCCTGGCCCTTCCCGTCGCAGCTGATGATCGCTTGCGTCGCGGAGGCCGAGGACGACGTGCTCACCCTCGACACGACCGAGATCGAGGACGCGATCTGGGTGCCCCGCGCGGAGGTGCGCGCGGTGCTCGCCGGCCAACCCGGTCCGTTCCAGCCGCCCCCGCCCTACGCCATCGCGCATACGCTGCTCCACCGCTGGAGCGCGTAAGCGCGCGACTCAGGGCTCGATGATGTTGAACCAGAAGTCGAAGCGATCGAGGACGCCGAGCAGCTGATCCAGCCCTGCGCGGTCGCCCTCGGGCGGCGCCGTCACGGGCTCGCCGCCGATCAGCGCCACCAACGTCGCCCGGGTAAGCGTGACATCCGGCTCGGCCGCACTGGGTCGGTGGTGCAGGACGCCGTTCGACAGCTCAACCGCGAACTGCTCGCCTGTGTCTGCGAAGGCCATCACGAAGCGCAGGTCCGGCGCACGATGCGCGTCGACCCGCACCGCTAGCGCTTCTAGCAGCTGATCGCCCGGCAGCGCCCGGAGCTGCCCCAGCGCGCCCTGGCGCGGCGCGTCCGCGGGCGGGCGCGGGTGCCGCAGCTCCATTGCCCCGGTCAGGTAGAAGTCGCGCCATGGCCCCGACTCCGCCTGATAGCCCAGCTGCTCCAGCGCATCCGCCTGCAGCCGCCGCGCGTCGGTGTTCCCCGGCTCGGCGAAGACGAGGTGGTTCACCAGCTCCGCCACCCAGCGATAATCCCCCGCCGCATAGGCGCGGCGACCCTCCGCGAGCACCGCGTCCGCGCCGCCCATCGCGGCGACATAGCGCGGCCCCGCCTCAACGGGCGGCAATGGGTGGAGATGAGCAGGATTGCCGTCGAACGCGCCGAGGTAACGGTGGTAGACCGCCTTCGCGTTGTGGTTGAGCGTCCCGTACAGCCCGCGTGTGTGCCACTCGGCGGCCAGCGACGGCGGCAAGGTCAGCTCCTCCGCGATCTCCGTCGCGGTCAGGCCGTGATTGGCGAGCCGGAGCGTCTGGTCGTGGATCAGCTTGTAGAGGTCGCGCTGCTGGATGAGGAAGCGGACGATGTCCTCGCGGCCCCAACGCGGCCAGTGGTGGCTGGCGAAGATCACCTCCGCGTCCGCACCCCATAACGCCAGCGCCTCGTCGATGTAGCGGCTCCAGTTGCGGGCATCGCGCACCGGGGCGCCGCGCGGCGTGTACAGATTGTGGAGGTGGCACGTGCAGTTCTCGGCGATGCAGAGCGCGCGCTGGGCGGGGAAGTAGAAATTCATCTCCGCCGGCGCCTCGGTGTCCGGGGTCAGCTGGAACACGACCTCCACGCCGTCGATGACGTGGCGCTCGCCGGTGCGGGCGATGCTGACGGTCGGCGGCACCAGCGCCACCGCCCCGCGCGACACGGCCTTGCCCAGCCCGCAATCGACATGGCCCTGCACGTCGATGGGCAGGAGCGCGCCGTACATATAGGTCGCGCGCCGCCCCATGACGTTGCCGCACAGTACGTTCTCGCTCACCGCGTGGCGCAGGAAGCCCTCGGGCGCATAGATGGGCGGCAGCTCGCCGTCGGTCGGCAGCACGCCCCGGACGCCGCCATAATGGTCGACATGGCAGTGGGTGTAGATGATCGCCGTCACCGGCCGGTCGCCGACATGCTGGCGATACAGCGCCAGGGCGGCCGCGGCAGGCTCGGCGCTGGTTAGCGGATCGATGACGATCACGCCGCGCTCGCCCGCGACGAAGGTGATCACGGACAAGTCGAACCCGCGCACCTGGTGAATCCCCGCCGCGACCTCGAACAAGCCATGCCGGCCGTTGAGTTTGGCCTGGCGCCATAGGCCGGGGTGGACGGTGTCGGGCGCGTTACCGCCGACGAACGAATAGGGGGCAAGGCTCCAGCTATGCCCGATCGCCGCATCCGGCAGCGTGGCGATGAAGCCGCGGGCAGACCGAGCCTCGTCCTGGCCGTCCTCCGCCGGCAGGCTTGCGGCCGCTCGATGCTGCGCCGCGCGCGTGGCCGTCGTCGCCTCGTTGCGCATCCGATGCCCTCCCCTGGTCTGGGGAAGAGCGTGCCAGAAAAGTGAACCGCGCGCTAACCATGGTCCACAACGGCGCAGTCGTATGCGTCGGGCTAGGCGACGCCTGTGTCCAGCCGTCCCCTGCCCGCCGCCGCCGATGTCCGCGAACAGCCGCGGCGCAAAGTGTTCCTGCCTGCCGAGATGTCCGGCGTGCATGGGCAGGCGCGGGTGCACCTCCTCAACCTGTCTCCGGCGGGCGCGTTGCTGCATGGGGATGCGCCAAAGGCAGGTTCGATGGTGCAGCTCGTGTGCGCGCAGCAGAGCTGGACGGCCCGGGTCATCTGGACCCAGCAGCAGCGTTTCGGCGTGGTGCACGTCCCGCCGCTCGGCCCCGGCGTCATGCGCAACCTCGTCGGCGATCGGGCCTGACGCTCAGGGGCTACCAAGCAGCGCGGCGATGTCGACCGGGCGTCCGCGCCGCCTGAGCTCCACCGTGACCCGTGGGTCCTGCCCCGCCGCGGCCCGCCCCATCACCGCGCCCGGAGCAACCATCGCTCCGACCCGCGCCTCAGCGCTCGCCAGTCCGGTCAACAGGCTGCTCCAGCCGTCGCCATGGTCGATGAGCACGATCACGCCGTAGCCGCGGAAGCGTCCGGCATAGCGGACCGTGCCGCCCGCCGGCGCGACGACCGGCGCGTTCCGGTCAACGGCGAAAGTCAGGCCGCGCGACTTGAACCCGGCCGGCGCGACCTCGCCCAGTCCCGTGACCAGGGCGCCCCCGACCGGCAGTCGATACGCCACACCCGCGCCTTGCGACCGGATCGCGCCCGGCGCGATCGGCCGCGCGACTGGGCCGGGCAGCTCGGCAAGGTCCGCGGCGCGCGCATCGGCCTCGCCCTCCATTTCCAGCTGCTCGATGAGATCGCGCGCGCGCTCGCCGAGCGCCAGCGCCAGGTCCGACTGCACGATGGCGTCCCGGGTCAGCGCAGCGGCCGCCCGGCGGTGCCCCGCTTCCAGGCTCGCCAGCGCCGAGCGCTGCGTCTGGAGATCGGCGCGCGCACGGCGCAGCGACTGCGCGGCCCCTATCGCCGCATCGGCCAAGCGACGCGTCTCCGCCAGCTCGGCGCGAACGCCCGCGGCGCGCGCCTGCACGGCAGGGAGCGCTGTCCCCAGCACCGCGCGGACATGGACGAGATCGTCAAGCGAGCCGGGTTGCGCGACGGCGGCGACCGCAGGCCGACGGGCGAGGCCCGTGAGCGCCGCCAGCAGGCGCGCGGCCGGGGCTTGTGCCTCGGCAAGGCGGGCTCGCTGCCTGGTTTGCAGATCATCGACGACGGCGATGCGCGCCTCGGCCGCCCGAACGGTCGCCTCGGCCGCAGCGACCCGATCGGCGAGCGCGCGCTGTCGCGCCTGCGCCCGGCGTGCGGCGTTCACCTCGCGCTCTGCTGCCGCCGTCAGCGTGTCGGCGCGGGCGGTCGCGGCTGCCGCCTCGGCCCGCGAGGTCGCGAGCCGCGTGCGCGCGTCGGGCGGCGCGGCGCCGAGCAGCAGCGGGGACAGCAAGAGCCAGGCACGCCGCATCAGCCTTCCCGATGATAAGGATGGCCGGCCAAGATGCTGGTGGCGCGGAACAGCTGCTCGGCCAGCATGGCGCGGGCGAGCAGGTGCGGCCAGGTCGCCCGGCCGAAGGAGAGGAGCAGGTCGGCCCCGGCGCGATCGCCGTCGCCGAAACCATCCGCGGCGCCCAGCTCGAATCGCGCCTCGCGCACGCCATCGTCTCGCCACCGGCCCAACCGCTCGGCCAGAGCCAGCGAGGGTAGCGCCTCCCCCTTCTCATCCAGCAGCACCCGGCGGACCTGGCCCTCGATGGGCGGAACGCGCCCGCCCCGGTCGGGCAATTCGGTCACGCGCGTCGGCCAGGCGATCCGGGCGAGGTAGCGGTCGACCAGGTCGGCCTCCGGCGAACGCCCGATCTTGCCGCGGGCGATTATATGAAGAAGCATGCCGGCCTCGCAGCCGCCGCGCGGCGTCGCCCCGCCCCCGCTCGGGTCAGGCGTTCCCCGGTGACGGCGCGGCCGCTGGGGCGTCGCCGAACGCCCACATACGCTCCAGATTGTAGAAGGAGCGCACTTCGGGACGGAACAGATGAACGATCACGTCGCCGGCGTCGATCAGGACCCAGTCGGCCGCGGGCAACCCCTCGACGCGCGGGCTGCGCCCGCACTCGGCCTTGATCTTCTCGGCAAGCTTGGTGGCCATGGAGGCGACCTGCCGCGTCGACCGGCCCGATGCGATCACCATATGGTCCGCGATGGAGGACTTGCCGGCGAGCGGGATGGAAACGGTCTCCACCGCCTGATCGTCGTCCAGGCTCTGCAGAACGAGCTGGTGCAGCGCGTCGGTTTCCTGCGGATCGACGGGGCGGACAGCGGGCGTAGCGGGCAAGTGGGCTCCTCAGTCGGTGGGGGGTAGAAAGCGGCGCGCCCAGTCGGGATCGGCCGCGCGCAGGCTGGTCGCGGAGGACGGGTCGAGGCGAAACCGCAGCAGCACCAGCGCCGGCAATCTCCACATCGTCCAGCGCCTGGCCTGTTCCGGGCGCCGTCGAAAGCGCCTGAGCCATGCCATCGCCGGGCCTGCAAGGGCCACCCCCATATAGGAGGGCCGCGCCACCACCGCAATCGGGACCGCGCGTGCAAGCCCCCGCCAGTCGCGCCAGCGGTGGAACTGGTCGAGATTGTCGGCCCCCATCAGCCACACGAAGCGGACATGCGGGTACCGCCGCTGGAGCGCGCGGATCGTGTCGACCGTATAGCGCGTGCCGAGCCGCGCCTCGATCGCCGTCGCCCGGATCCGGGTTTTGCGCGCCATGGCCTGGGCCGAGGCGAGACGGGCCGCCAGGGGCGCCATTCCCGCCGCGGGCTTTAGCGGATTGCCCGGAGAGACCAACCACCAGACCTCGTCCAACCCCAGCGCGCGGATCGCGCCCAGGCTGACGCGGCGGTGCCCCCGGTGCGCGGGGTTGAACGAGCCGCCAAGCAGGCCGATGCGCCGGGAATTCAAGCGTCGGCGGTCCAGTTGGACCGTACGTGACGTACAGACAAGATCCGAATGCCATCCGGCGTCGGACGATAAAGGACGAGGTAGGGCGTGCCTCTCACAACCCACTTCCGCCTGGTGCTGTCAGGGAGTGATGCCCCCAAGAGCGGGAAGTCCAGTAGCTTGATCAACGCCGCCTCGATGCGAAGCGTCAGCGTTAGCGGTAGATCGACCGAGAACTGGGCGTACCAGTCGTTGAGCTGTTCCAGCTCACGACGCGCGTCGCCACTCCAGATGATGCGCTTCAAGCAGCTTGCCGCTTCCCATAGCGAGCCTTCAACTCGGTCATAAGGTCTTCGTGGGTGACATACTCGCCCCGCTCGATCTGGGCTTCCGCCTCATCGAGAGCATCTCGCAAGGCGAGATCCTCGGATACGAAGGACGCGATCGCCTTTTCTATGACCCAAGCGCGGCTGCGTTCGCGCATGGCGGCCAACCGATCCAGATCGGCGGACAACTGCTCGCCGATGCGGGCAGTGACGACGACAGACTTGCTCACGATAATAAGTGTATTCGAGCGTATACAAACGTCAACCCCGCACCTGCCCACTCCCTCGCCCGACCCACTTGTATGTCGTCAGCCCCTCCAGCGCGACGGGGCCGCGGGCGTGGAGGCGGCCGGTGGCGATGCCGATCTCCGCGCCGAGGCCGAACTCGCCGCCGTCGGCGAACTGGGTCGAGGCGTTCCAGAGCACGATGGCGCTGTCGACCTCCGCCAGGAAGCGCTCCGCGACGGCCGCATCTGCCGCGACGATCGCGTCCGTATGGCTCGAACCGTGGCGAGCGATGTGCGCCAGCGCCGCGTCCAGGCCGTCCACGAAGCGCACGGCGGCGACCGCGTCGAGCCATTCGACGCCGAACGCGGCCTCGTCGGTGCGGATCGCGCAGCCCGCCTCGGCCAGCGCAGCGACCAGGGGCTCGCCGTGCGGCCAGGCACGGTCGATCAGCAGGCCCTCCATCGCCCCGCAGATGCCGGTGCGCCTGAGCTTCGCGTCGAGCACGACAGCCCGCGCCATCTCCCAATCGGCGGACGCGTGAACATAGACATGGTTCACCCCGTCGAGGTGCGCCAGCACGGGCACACGGGCCTCGGCCTGGACGCGGGCGACCAGGCTCTTGCCGCCGCGTGGGACTACCAGGTCGAGCACGCCCTCGCCCGCCAACATGGCGCCGACCGCCGCGCGGTCCTGCGTCGGCACGAACTGGACGGCATCCGCGGGCAGCCCGGCCGCCTCCAGTCCCGCGACCAGCGCGGCGTGGATCGCGCGGTTGCTCCGCGCCGCCTCGCTGCCGCCGCGCAGGATCGCCGCATTGCCGCTCATCACGCACAGCGCCGCCGCGTCCGCGGTCACGTTGGGACGGCTTTCGAAGATGATGCCGATCACCCCGATCGGCACGCGGACGCGGGCGAGCCTGAGCCCGTTGGGGCGCACCGTCTCGTCGATCACCTGTCCGACCGGGTCGGGCAGTCCGGCCACCGCCTCGACCGCGCTAGCGATGCCGGCGACACGCGCCTCGTCGAGCCGTAGCCGGTCGCGCATCGCAGGGGACAGGTCTGCGGCGTTCGCCATGTCCTCGGCATTGGCCGCGAGGATGGCGGCGGTCGCATCCCGCAGCGATGCTGCGGCGGCGCGCAGGCCGGCGGCCTTGTCGGTGGTCGCGCATCCGGCCAACCGGCGCGCCGCGATGCGCGCTCGCGCGCCCATGGCCGATACCAGATCGGCAGGCCGGAAGGTGTCAAAGTTGCCGCTAATCGCGTCCATTCACGAGCGCCTCACCTGCCGCAACAGCAGGCTTCCCAGCCCACTTAGCCTGTCCCAGCCCTGTAGGACAGCCTCATGCGTTCGCCCCATAGCCCTTCAGCTCGTCGCCGACGATGCGGACGACATGCAGGACGTTGGTCGAGCCCGGCGTCCGGAACGGCACGCCCGCCATGACGATGACCCGGTCGCCCGCTTTGGCGATGCCGTGGCGCAAGGCCATGCGCTTCGCCTTCCCCACCATCTCCTCGAAGTTCTCCACGTCGCGCGTGTGCACGCCGGACGCGCCCCAGAGCAGGCCGAGCCGGCGCGCGGTGGCGAGGCTGGGCGTCAGCACCAGGAGCGGCACGGAGGGACGCTCGCGCGCGATCCGGCGCGCGGTCGAGCCGGACGTCGTGTAGCAGATGATCGCCGCCACGCCGACGGTGGTGGCGATGGACTTGGCCGCCTCGGCGAGCGCGTCGGCGGTGGTGGGATCGGGCCGGGTGACGGTGAAGTGGATGCGGTCGCCGTGCATCGGGTCGCGCTCCACCGCCTCGCCGATCGCGTTCATCATCGCGACCGATTCGACCGGATAACTTCCCGCAGCACTTTCGGCCGACAGCATGATCGCGTCCGCGCCGTCATAGATGGCGGTCGCCACGTCCGACACCTCGGCGCGGGTGGGCGAGGGCGACTGGATCATGCTTTCGAGCATCTGCGTCGCGACCACGACCGGCCGGCCCATGCGGCGCGACACCTCCACGATCCGCTTCTGGAGCGGCGGCACCGCCTGGGGCGGCAGCTCGACGCCCAGGTCGCCGCGCGCGACCATCACGCCGTCGCATTGTTCGACGATCTCCTCCAGACGCTCGATCGCGGCGGGCTTCTCGATCTTCGCGAGCAAGGCCGCCCTGCCGCCGATCAGCCGCCGCGCCTCCATCAGGTCCTCGGGCCGCTGCACGAAGGAGAGCGCGATCCAGTCCACGCCCTGGTCGAGCGCAAAGGCAAGGTCGCTCCTGTCCTTCTCGGTCAGGGCCGCCATGGGCACGACCACGTCGGGGACGTTCAGCCCCTTGTTGTTCGACAGGGTGCCGCCGACCTCCACGACCGCCTCGATCCGGTCGTGGTCGTGATTGGTGACGCGCAGCACCAGCTTGCCGTCGTCGAGCAGCAGGCGTGCGCCCGTCTCCATGCCCTGAAAGATCTCGCGATGCGGCAGCTCGACGCGCCGAGCGTCGCCCTCGGCCGGATCGCGATCGAAGGAGAAGCGCTCCCCCTTGGCCAGCTCCGCCCGCCCGCCGGCGAAGCGCCCGACGCGCAGCTTGGGGCCCTGCAGGTCGGCGAGGATGGTGATCGGGCGGCCGATCCGTTTCTCCAGCGCGCGGATCGCTGCGATCACCGCGACCTTCCCCGCCTGATCGCCGTGGCTCATGTTGATGCGGAACGCGTCGGCGCCGGCCCGATAGAGCTTCTCGATCATCTCGGGGCTGTTGGAGGCTGGCCCCAGGGTCGCGAGCACGCGAACCTTGCGCAGGCGCGGGTCGATCGGTTTGGTCAAGGGGCGCTCCCACGGGCTTGGCCGGGCTCGCGCCTTAGCCCATAGCGGCGGGCGATCAACCGTGGAGAGCGTTTTGGACCCGCTGGATCAGCTCGACGACGCCCATGCCGCCGCCGCCTTCCGCAGGCTGGTGCGGCACCTTCGCCATCGGGAGGACGCGCAGAATGTCGACCTGATGGGCCTCGCGGGCTTCTGCCGCAACTGCCTGTCGGAATGGGTGGAGGACGCCGCCGGCCTGCCGCGCGGCGCCGGCCGCGATTCGGTCTATGGCGAGCCCTATGCGGAGTGGAAGCGCCGGCAGCCGGAGGCGACGCCCGAGCAGCTGGCCCGGATGGAGGAGAGCCGGGCGAAGAACCCCGCCTAATTCGTCATGCCGGGCTTGTCCCGGCATCCACCGTGCCGCACAACCAGCCGTGACATGGCTTGTCGCCCGGTGGACCCCGGCACAAGGCCGGGGTGACGAGAGGGGTGGATCCAATGCTCAAGCGTTTAGCCCTGACCCTGCTGACCGCCACTCCCGCTTTCGCGCAGACCCAGCCCGCGCCCAAGGTCACCTACATCCACGCCGGCCACCTCATCGACCGTCCCGGCCAGCCGCCGCGTGGGGCGAGCACGATCGTGGTGACGGGCGACAAGGTGACCGAGGTGCGCGACGGCTTCGCGACCCCGGCGCCCGGCGCGAGCGTGATCGATCTGAAGGATCGATGGGTACTGCCCGGCCTGATTGACATGCACGTCCATCTGCTCGGGATCGGCGGCGACCCGATGCGCGAGCGCCTGCTCGCGCTCAACACCGAGGGCGCGGACCGCGTGCTGCAAGGCGCCGGCAACGCACGCAAGACGCTGCACGCCGGCTTCACCACCGTTCGCGACCTGGGTGGTGAACCGCGCGCGATCCGGGCGCTGCGCGACGCGATCGACCGTGGCGACGTGGAGGGGCCGGCGATCGTCAACGCAGGCGCGCCGATCTCCGTCACCGGCGGGCATGGCGACCCGCTGAACGGCATCGCCGAGCCCTATGCCCACGCCATCGCCGAGACGGTCGAGAACACCTGCGACGGACCGGAGGATTGCCGCCGCGCGGTGCGTCGCCAAGTCGGACTGGGCGCGCAGGTGGTGAAGTTCATGGCGACGGGCGGCGTCCTGTCCAACGTCAGCGGCGGGCTTGGCCGCGCGATGGAGCCCGACGAGATGAAGGCGGTGATCGACGCCGCCCACAGGCTGGGGCGCAAGGTCGCGGCGCACAGCCATGCGGCCGAGGGCACGCTGGCCGCCGTCAATGCGGGCGTGGACACGATCGACCACGGGACGTTCCTGGACGAGGCGACGATCCGGGCGATGAAGGCCAGAGGCACCTGGCTGGTGCCGACCATGCTGGCGCCGCGTGCCGCCCTGCAGCAGGCGCGCGCCGGCATGCTGCCGCCCGCAACCGTGCCGAAGGCCGAGGCGGCGGCGGCGGCCGCGATGGCGAGCCATACCCGCGCGATTGCGGCGGGCGTAAAGGTCGCGTTCGGGACCGACACGGGCGTCTCGCGCCACGGCGACAACGCGCAGGAGTTCGCGCTGATGGTGCAGGCCGGCATGACGCCCGCCCAGGCAATCCGCGCGGCGACCACGGCCGCGGCAGAGGCGCTGGGCCGCGACGACATCGGCACGCTCGCGCCCGGCAAGGCGGCGGACCTGATCGCGGTCGCCGCCTCGCCGCTCGACAACGTCCGCTCGCTCGAGCGGGTCGAGTTCGTGATGCGGCGCGGGGTTGTCGCCAAGCGCCCGTAAGGGGGTGACGCGGGCCGTTTGGGTCGCCTAAACGCGCGGCCTCACACCAGCACGGGACCCCCATGACCGACAATGTTTCCGCCGAGCAGCTTCGCCAGTTCATCGAGCGCATCGAGACGCTGGAGGAGGAGAAGCGGGCCGTCCAGGACCAGGTGAAGGACGTGTATGCCGAGGCCAAGGGGACCGGCTTCGACGTGAAGACGATGCGCCACATCGTTCGGCTGCGCCGGATGGAGAAGCACCACCGCGACGAAGCGGACGCGCTGATCGAGACGTACCGCAAGGCGCTCGGATTGCACTGATCCCGTCACCCCGGGCTTGACCCGGGGTCCCGCTGCCTTCTTGGTGCGGGATAGAGCAGGACCCCGGCTCAAGGCCGGGGTAACGACTTCCTCATTCGCACGGCACGGACCATGGCAGGCCATTCCAAGTTCAAGAACATCATGCACCGCAAGGGCGCGCAGGATAAGAAGCGCTCCGGCATGTTTTCCAAGCTCTCGCGCGAGATCACCGTCGCGGCGAAGATGGGCCTGCCCGATCCGGACATGAACCCGCGCCTGCGCGCCGCCGTCAACGCGGCCAAGGCGGCGTCCATGCCCAAGGACAACATCCAGCGCTCGATCGACAAGGCCTCGCGCGGCGATGCGGAGATGTACGAGGAGATCCGCTACGAGGGCTTCGGCCCCGGCGGCGTGTCGCTCATCATCGAGGCGCTCTCCGACAACCGAAACCGGACGGCTACGAACGTGCGGACCATCGTGTCGAAGAATGGCGGAAACCTCGGTGCGTCGGGATCCGTCAGCCACGGCTTCGACCGCATGGGCCTGATCACCTATCCCGCCAGCGCCGGCGACCCGGACACGGTGTTCGAGGCCGCGCTGGAGGCGGGCGCGGAGGACGTGACCTCGAGCGAGGAGGGCCACGAGGTCTGGACCGCGATAGCCGACCTGCACGAGGTCGCGAAGGCGCTGACCTCCAGGCTGGGCGAGCCCGAAGGCGCAAAGCTCGCCTGGCGGCCGCAGACCACCGTCGAGGTGGGCGAAGGCGACGCGACGACGCTGTTCAAGCTCCTCGACGCGCTCGACGACGACGACGATGTGCAGACCGTCTGGGGCAATTACGAGGTTCCGGACGCGGTGATGGAGAAGATGGGGTGAGATTCGTCCTCCCCGAGCTTCGCTCGGGGAGGGGGACCGTTCGCGTACTTCACGCGAACGGTGGAGGGGCTGCCGCGTCAGCGGCGGTCTTAACCCCCTGCCCCTCCACCACCCGGCTGCGCCGGGCGGTCCCCCTCCCCAAGCAAGCTTGGGGAGGACTGGCGAGTTGATCATCCTCGGCCTCGATCCCGGGCTGGGCACGACCGGGTGGGGCGTGATCCGGGCGGAGGGGAACCGACTGTCGCACCTCGCCAACGGGCGGCTGCGGACCGATACCGCGGGCAGCCTCGCCAAGCGGCTGGCGCATCTCGATGCCATGCTCGCCGCCTTATTCGCCGATCATGCCCCGGACGCCGCTGCGGTCGAGGAGGTGTTCGTCAACGCCAATGGCCAGTCGACGCTGAAGCTGGGCCAAGCGCGCGGCGTGGCGCTGCTGGCGGTCGCGCGCGCCGGGCTGGAGCCCGGCGAATATGCGCCGTCGATCGTCAAGAAGGCTGTGGTCGGCGTCGGCGCGGCGGACAAGCCGCAGGTCCACGCCATGGTCGCCCGCCTGCTGCCAGGGACGAAGATCGCCGGCCCGGACGCGGCGGACGCGCTGGCGGTGGCGATCTGCCACGCTCACCATCTGGCGACCGCACGGCGGGTGATAAGATAGGGAGGCCGTGCTCCCGCACAGGCGGGAGCCTGGGGCCGCGAGCGGTTCGCCCTGTGGCTCTGGGCTCCCGCCTGCGCGGGAGCACGGGATGGACTGGCGAGCGAGGTCGCCTAAGCTGATCCCATGCTGACCCTCCTCCTCGCCGCCGCCCAGCCCGTCGCTGCCGTGCGGGTCGCCTTTGACCGGCGCGGCGAGACGGCCGTCAGCGCGACGGGGCTGGCTGACAAGGAGAGCGGGCGCGTCGTCACCCCGGACGACCCCGTCCGGGTCGCCTCGATTTCCAAGCTGGTGGTCGCGATCGGGGCGTTGAGGCTTGCGGAACAGCGCCGGCTCGATCTCGATGCGGACGTCTCCGACCTGCTCGGCTGGCCACTTCGTAACCCGGCCTTCCCCGACGTGCCGATCACGCTCAGACTGCTGCTCTCCCATCGGTCCAGCCTGACCGACACGGTCGATTACGTCCTGCCGCTCGACGCCGACATGCGAAGCGTGCTCGCCGACCCGAAGGCGTGGGACCCGCAGCATCCGCCGGGCGCGCATTTCCGCTACACCAACTTCAATTTCCCCGTGGTCGCGGCCGCCATGGAGCGGGCGACGGGCGAGCGGTTCGACCGGCTGATAGACCGGCTGGTGCTCCGGCCGCTCAAGCTCGACGCCTGCTTCAACTGGGCGAGCTGTCCGTCCGCCACCCGCGCCCGCGCGGTCGTGATCTACCGCGACGGCAAGCCGACCAAGGATTGGCCGGCGCAGGTCGCCGCCTGCCCCGTCACGCCCGCGCGCGACGGCTCGTGCGATCTCGCTATGTGGCGGCCGGGCCGGAACGGAGCGATCTTCGCGCCGCAGGGCGGCTTGCGCATCTCTGCCCGCGGCCTGGCCAGGATCGGGCGGCTGCTGCTCGGGCGCGGCACGCTGGACGGGGTGCGGCTCCTCTCGCCCGCGTCGTTCCGGACGCTCGCGACGCCGCTCTGGGCGCATCACGGCGCGAACGGGGAGACGGAGGGCGGCTTCTACTGCCGCTACGGCCTGGCCGTCAGCTTCCTGCCGACGCCTGGCTGCAAGGACGACGCGTTCGGCGACGGCCGGCAGCGCCTGGGCCATGGCGGCGACGCTTATGGCCTGCGCTCCGGACTATGGGTGGACCTCAAGGGCGGCACTGGCGTCGCTTATTTCGCGACGGACGCCGAGGGGCCGGACGTGGGCTTCACCGAATTGGAGAAAGCACTGGCGCGGGGCGGGTAGAGCCAGCGCTCCCGCCTGCTCGGGAGCATCAACCTACTCAGATCGGCAGCTCGCCCGTCAGATACGGGTCCACCGGCGCCCGGTCGGGCACGTCCAGCCCCAGGGCGGGCCGCGCCGCCTCACGGGCCAGCCATTCCGGCCCGCCCGCCTGCTTGCGGTAATGCGCGTCGGTGCGGATCGGGACGAGGCCATAGATCGGATTGCGGCGGTAGCCCGGCTGCGCGTCGCCGAAGGCCCAGGCGAGGTTGCCGTAGGTGGACGGGTCGCGCCCGTCGAGGCTCAGCCGGTCGTTGAGATAACAGGCCGTCGCCCAGCCGGCCTCCGGGCTTTCGGTCATCGCGATCAGCCGCTTGGCCCAGTACATGCGCAGATTGTTGTGCATCCAGCCGTCGAGCAGATACTGTTTCTGCGCGGCGTTCCAGGTCTCGTCGCGCGTCTCACCCTCGACCAGCGCCTGGAGGGTCTCCAGCTCCGGGCGAGGGTCGCCGGCATGTTCGGCGAGCTCGCGCTGCGCCCAGCCAGGCACCCGGTCGTACCGCTCGGGCACGCCCAGCGCGCGCGCCTTGTAATGGAACCACTCGCGCCAGGTGAGGAGTTCGTCCAGATATTTGGCGCGCGCTTCGGAAGGGATATCCGCCTCCTCCGCAATGGCGACGATCTCGCGCGGGCCGACCACGCCGAAATGGAGGTAGGGCGACATCTCGCTTGCGCCTGTATTGGTGGACGGATTGCGCCGTGCCTCGGCATAGGCGGGCAGCACATCGGTCCGCAGCCGCTCCAGCCGCCGCCCGACCTCCGCCCGGGTCGGCGCGAACAGGGGCGATGGCGGCAGCTTGTGATCGATCCGGCATTCCGCGGTCAGCGCGGCGAGATCGGCGTCGCTCAGGTCCGCCAGATAGTCCGGCCGGTAGGGGAGCGGCCCGTCATAGGGCGGCAGCGTGGTCGCTTCGTCGGTCCAGCCGTACCATGCTGCCCGTGCGGCCTGATGGCGGCGGCGGAAGGCGGACGTCGTCTTTACGCCCAGCTCCAGCGCGAGCGGCGGCACGACGCAGGCCGCATTCACCGCGATCACCGCCGTGTCGGTCTTGCCCGCCACGCGCTCGGCCTGCCACTGCGCGACGAAGCCGGGCTGGTCCTCGACCACCAGCGCCGCCGCCTCCGCCGCGAGGCGATAGACCAGTCCTTTCTCCCGCTTCGCCGCCCGGTCGACGAACTGGACGCAGGCGAGGCCGCGGGCGCGGCAGTCGCGCTCCAGGTCGCGGCTCGCGCCCAGGATGAAGGCGTGGAGCCGATCGGAGGCATAGGGATAGTCCTCCCGCAGCCCGTGATAGACGAGCACGGGCAGCCGCCACGCCTCACCCAACCGCACGGCGGCGTCGATCACCGGGTTGTCGACCGCGCGCAGCGCCTGCTGCAGCCAGCACAGGACGTAACGGGCCGGCTGGCGCACGGGCCGCTCGTTCAGCCGGCGAGCGCGCGGCGCTTCGCGCCAGTCCGACAGCGGGGCGAGAAGATCGGTCATCGCGCCCCCGTGCCGCCGCCCGCCCGAGGAGTCGAGGCCGCCGGCACGCGGCGGAAACCCATGTGACGGGCCTAAATCGCGTGCAATACGGTGCACGGCCCTTTAACAAACCGCCGTTATCGCGTTGGCGTGCAACGCCGTCTGCCAGGCATTCTGCAGGCTTTCGTTGCGGATCGGGGCGCGTTCGGGCAAGGCCGTGCGCGCCAAGGGCTTTTGAGTGGGGACGGGCGTAAACCCTTGAGCTACGTCGATGTGAACCTGCCGCGCGCGCCCGCACGCATCTCGATGGAACGCCGTCGGATGCGTCTCTATGGCGTGCTGATGCTCGCCGATCTGGCGGCGGTGGCGGGCGGCTTCCTGATCGCGGGCGAGCTGCGCAGCGCGCGCGGGCTGATGGTCGAGGGCATCCCCGTGCTCGTCGGCGTGCTCCCGCTCTTCACCGTCTTCGCGCTGATCTGCGAGGCCTACAGCGTGCCCGCGCTGCTCAGCGTCAGCGAGTCGTCGCGCCGCGCGCTGGCCGCGCTGGGCGCGACCTCGATCATCCTCGTCACCTTCGCCTTCTTCGCGCAGCTCGGCCCCATCCTGTCGCGGCTGGCGATCGCCTATGCCGTGCTGAGCTCGGCGGCGCTGATCGTGCTCGGCCGTGCCGGAGTCGCCGCGCTGATCCGCTGGCGGCTGCGCGGGGTGGTCACGAAAAGCCTGCTGGTCGTGGATGGCGCGCCCGCGCCCTGCGGCCCCGACTGCGACATGCTCGACATCGGCGACGGCGACGGCGCGCAGCGGCCCGACCTGACCAGCCCCGCCCGGGTGGCGCAGCTCTCCGCACTGCTCGAGCCGTACGACAAGGTCTACCTGTCGGCCGAGGAGGCGCGCCGCGAGGATTGGATTACCGCGCTGAAGGCGACCGGCATCGCCGTCGAGCTGGTCGTGCCCGAGCGCGACATCTACAGCGCGGTGGGCCTGGGCCGCATGGAGGACGCGGATACGCTGATCCTCTCGCACGGGCCCTTGAGCCTTTCGAGCCAGATCAAGAAGCGCGCGTTCGACTTGGCCCTGACGGTGCCGGCCCTGATCTTCCTCGCGCCGCTGCTGGCCATCGTGGCGATCGCGATCAAGCTCGACTCGCCCGGCCCCGTGCTGTTCGGCCAGACCCGGATCGGGCGCGGCAACCTGCCGTTCAAGTGCTGGAAGTTCCGCTCCATGCACGTGGCCCAGACCGACGCGCACGGGGCGAAGTCGGCGAGCCGGAGCGACGCGCGGATCACCCGGGTGGGTCGGTTCATCCGCAAGACGAGCATCGACGAGCTGCCGCAGCTGTTCAACGTGCTGATCGGCAACATGAGCCTGGTCGGCCCGCGCCCCCACGCCGTCGCCTCGACGGCGGGCGACCAGCTCTTCTGGGAGGTGTCGCAACGTTACTGGATGCGCCACGCGGCGAAGCCGGGCATCACCGGCCTGGCGCAGGTCCGCGGCTATCGCGGCGCGACGGAGAAGCCCGAGGATCTGGAAATGCGCCTGCGTTCCGACCTGGAGTATCTGCAGGACTGGAGCTTCTGGCGCGACCTGGTCATCCTGTTCGCGACGGTGAAGGTGATCAGCCATGAAAACGCGTACTGACGCGCCTCCAGCGCGGGCTGAGACTGCAGCTGCCAAGTCCAGTGCCGGTCGCCTGCTCGACATTGATCGCGCCAAGGGGTTCGGCATCGCGCTGGTGGTTTGGGGTCATATCGCTGGCGCTGCGACGGCTGGCGCGCCCTTGTGGTTCTACGTGTCGACCGCCGTCATCTACCAGTTCCACATGCCGTTCTTCATGTACCTGAGCGGGTTCGTGTACTTCTACATCGACGCGCCAAACCGCTTCCTGCGCGCGCCGTTGCGTTTCGCCGGACAGCGTTTCGATCGCCTCATGGTGCCGTTCATCGCGTTCGCCCTCATTGTCGTGGTCGGCAAGTATGCCGCGGCGCGGTTCGGAACGGTAGACGACAGGGTGGACACGCTGGCCGGCGGGTTGGCGAAGGTCGTGGCCAATACACCGGACAACCCGTCCATCTCGATCTGGTACCTGCTAGTGCTGTTCGTCTACAGCGTCGTCACGCCCGTTCTGTACGTGCTCGGCCGGCGTGGCCTGGCCGTCATTCTGCTGGTCGGCGCGGCGGGGTGGCTCTGGACCTTGCCCGAGCACTTCTACCTGGCGCGCATCGCCCGCTACTACCTCTTCTTCGGCGTGGGTGGGCTGGTCGCGATACATCGTCACGTCGTGCTCGCCTGGATGAGGCGCTGGTGGATGCCGACCCTGTTGATCTTCGCCGGTCTCTGCTACCGGTTCCTAGGCCATCCCGTCGCCCTGCTCGTGTGCGGACTCGCCTCCATCCCCGCCCTGCATGGCCTGTTTCTCCGACCGTTCTGGCGAAAGGACATGCTGCTTCTTACCCTGGGCGCATATTCGATGTCGATCTACCTTATGAACACCATCTTCATCGGCGTCGCGAAGATTCTCTACCCCAAGCTCGCCCTCACGCACGGCGGCTGGTTCACCCTGTTTGTAGGAACGATCTTCGTGATCGGCTTGGTGGGTCCGATGGCTGCGCGTAGACTCGCGGACGCGTCGCCCCGGCTTCGGCCAGTCGCGCGCTACCTGCATTGAGGGCGAAGTCTGCATGTTCACCAGCGCATTCCGCTCCTACGCGGGTTCCAGACGACGCCCCGGAAGGCGACGTCGGAGGGACGCGCACGCCGCCTTTGAAGGACGTCGCTGATGCTGCAGAAAGCGATCTTTGCAATCGTCGTGGCCACGCTGCCGCTGTTCCTGTCGCTGCTGCGGGCCTATCCCCACCGTCGACCCTGGGCGCTGATGGCGATCGGCGTGCTGCTCTTCACGGGCGATCTCCTGCGATCGACAGGCTACGTTGTCGGGTCGCCACTATGGAACGGCACCTCCAAGGGGATCGGGCTTTCCCCAATTGACACGATCGCACTCGCGCTGATCCTTACCCGTCCGACGCATCGCACGCCCCTGCCCTTCCTCGGACCGATCGCTTTCTTCGCCGCCCCGATCTGGTTGTCGCTCGTCGCGTCGTCGATCCCGATGATGACCGCCTTCATGTGCTGGCAGGTGCTGCGTCTCGCGCTCCTCTTCGTGGCGATCGGCGGCGAGCTGCACGACCGCCGCATGCGCGACGCGCTGCTGACCGGATTATCGCTCGGCCTCATCGTGCAGGCCGGCTTTGTTCTTCAGCAGAAAGCGTCTGGCGTCGTGCAGGCGACGGGTTCGATGGACCATCAGAACCTGCTAGGCATGATGACCGAGATCTCGCTGCTGCCGCTGATCGCGGCGGTGCTGGCGGGTTATCGCAGCAAGACCGCCCTGGCGGGGATCGCGGCAGGCTTCGTGGTCATCGCCGGCGGCGGCTCGCGCGCCGCAGTGGCAATGGCCGGCGCCGGCGTGCTCCTGCTAGGTTTGCTGTCCCTGATCCGGGGCGTCACGCCGGTCAAGCTGAAGGCGCTCGGCTTCGGAGCGCTGGCGCTGACGGTCGTCGCGCCCCTCGCGTTTCTCAACTTGATGGCGCGGTTTGAGAGCGCTTCGTTCACCAAGGAAGACCACACCCGGCCCGCGCTAGAGCGGGCGGCGCGCGCGATCGCCGCCGACTACCCGCTCGGGGTCGGCGCGAACCTTTTCGTCACGACGTCCAACACCAAGGGTTACGCGGAACGGGCCGGCGTGCCTTGGAACGAGCATGAGCGTCGCATGCCCGTTCACAATGCCTTTCTGCTCGCCCGGGCGGAGACGGGCTGGCTGGGCGAGATCGCCCTTATCCTCCTGCTGCTCTGGCCCATGGCGAGGGGGTTCAGATTCGTCTTCGCCGACCGCAAGAGCTCGGCCGGCGAGGTGGCGTTGGGTTCCACGGTCGCGCTGCTGGTGCTCGCCGTTCACAGCCAGGTAGAGTTCGTCCTCTATACCTATGGCCCCGGCGCCCTCCTTATGGTCAACTTGGCCATTATAGCCGCCGCCATTCGCGCATCCCAGCAAGTCAGGGGGCGTGGAACGCCGTCCCGGCCATCGGTTCGTGCCCAGCCGGCGCTCGCGGGCGGCGCTGCGAGATGACGGGTTGTTCCAAGCGAATCGCTCGAGCTGAATATGCTGTCGCATTGGGCGGCGTAGGGCCTCGCCCAGTTGAGGACGAGCGCGGCCGCGGCTGGCGCGCGTCGCCGGCCCTCTGATCTCAAAGGTTTGCAAGCTTGTCCGTGTCCAGCATCGACCTCCGCGGCCTCGCGCATCGTCTGAAGGGCCTGCGGATGTCGGCCCTGCGCGGCGGCATGGCCGGCAAGAGCCTATGGCTGGCCCTGCCCTTCGTCGGGCAGCAGGTCGTACGTCTGGTCTCCAATATCATCCTGGCGCGGCTGCTCGCGCCAGAGATGTTCGGCGTGATGGTGCTGATCAACACGCTGCGCACCGGCCTGGAGCTGTTGTCCGACATCGGCATCGGCCAGAGCGTCGTGCGCAGCCCGAATGCCGGGGACGAGCGTTTTCTCGACACCGCCTGGACGCTCCAGCTGCTGCGCGGCGTCGCCCTGACGCTGATCGCGCTGGTCGCCGCCCATCCACTCGCCGCCGCGTTCGGCAACCCGGAGTTCGCGCGGGTCGCGCAGGTGTTCTGCGTCGTCTTCCTGCTGACCGGCGCGCAGTCCCCCACCATCTTCGTCATGCAGCGCGACCTGCGGGTCGGGCAGCGCGGCGTGTACGACATGGCGGTCGCGGTGGGTCAGTCGGCGATCATCATCGCGCTTGCGCTATGGCTCGGCAATCTGTGGGCGCTGGTATGGGGCGTGGTGCTGGGGACCGCGCTGTCGACGGCGCTCACCTTTGCCTTCCCGCCCTATCGCCTGCCGCGCTTCGCGCTCCACCGGGAGCATATGTGGGAGATCCTGCACTTCGGGAAATGGGTGTTCCTGTCGACCGCCATCTATTTCGCGGCGATGAGCACCGACCGCCTCTATTTCAGCGCCGTGCTGCCGTTGGCGATCGTCGGCGTGTACGGCGTGGCGCGCACCTTCGCCGACCTGCTCATCACCTTCGCGCAGCGGCTGGGTTCGTTTCTGGTTTTTCCCAAGGTCGTCGAGCTGCGCCAGCGCGGCGATCAGGTCGCATCGCGCTACAACCATTACCGCCGGATCGCGCTCGCCGCGATCGCGCTCGCCATGGCAGGGTCGCTGGCCGTCTCGGACGCGCTCGTGCTGCTGCTCTATGACGCGCGCTACCATGCAGCCGCGTTCATGCTGCCGGTGCTGCTGGCGGGCGCGTGGTTCGGGGTCCTCGCGGCTTTCGCGGAGGCGACGCTGTTCGGGCTCGATCGGCCGCAGACGAGCGCGGTCGGCAATCTGGTCAAGTTCGCGATCATGATCATTGGCCTGCCGATCGCCGTCCCGGCTTACGGCGTATTCGCGGGACTCCTCGTGCTCCTTGCCGCCGAGGTCGGCCGCTGGCTGGCGCTGTCGGTCGCGATGCAGCGCGTCGGCTTCGCCTCGGTGCTCGACGACCTCCGCTTCACCGTCGCGACGGGCGTGGGCGCGGTCGCGGGCAAGCTGCTGCTCGGTGCGATCGGGCTCGTGCCGACGCTGGGCGCTTGGTGGGCGATGGGAGCGGGCCTGCGTGGCTGAACCCTTGACCACCATCGAGCAGGTCGCGATCGGCCGTAACGAGGGGGAGTGGCTGAAGCGCTGCCTCGCCATCCCGGTCGCCGGCAAAGAGCCGGAGCTGTCCAACCGGCTGCGCGGGGCCGGGTGGCGCATCATGCGCCTGGACGCCTCCATGACGATCAACGACGCCGACATGAACCGCTACGGGCAGTGGTGGCGACGGGGGTTGCGCAACGGCTTCGGCCACGCGCAGGCTTGGCGAACGACGCGCGGACGCAAAGCCGGCGCGCTCTGTGGGCGCGAGCTCAACCGGGCGTTGGCCTGGAGCTTGGGCGTCCATAAATGACCGCGCCCATGATCGGCTATCTGACCAGCCAGTACCCGGCGGGTTCCCATACTTTCATCCGGCGCGAGGTCGCGGCGCTGCGCGGCGAAGGCGTGACGGTGCGAACCTACGCCGCTCGTCGCGGCGACGTCGATCAGGACGAGGAAACGCGCACTTTCGTTATTCTCGACCAGTCCCCGTTTGCGTTCCTCGCTGCTCATCTGGACCTCGGCGTCCGAAGCCCGCTGCGCTACCTGTCCACATTGCGGCTAGCACTGTCGCACCGGGTGCCTGGGCTGAAGGCGCTCCTGTGGGCGCTGTTCCACTTCGCCGAAGCGATCGTGCTCGCGCGGCGGCTCAGGGCAGACGGGGTGCGTCGGCTGCACAATCATTTCGCGAACTCGGCCGCGACGATCGGGCTGCTGGCCGCGCACTTCCTACGCCTGCCCTGGAGCCTGACGCTCCATGGGATCTCCGAATTCGACTATCCCGCCGGCCTGCTGCTCGCGCGCAAGCTGGAGCGCGCTCAATTCGCCGCCTGTGTGTCCTGGTTCGGGATGGCGCAGGCCATGCGGCTGACCGCCCCTTCCATCTGGCCGCGCCTCGTCATCGTCCGCTGCGGGATCGAGCCGGCCGCCATGCCCGCCCTTGCCACGCGTGAAAGCGTGGCCGGGAGGCCGTTCAGGCTGATCTGCGTGGGCCGCCTCTCGCCCGAGAAGGGCCATGCCGGGCTGATCTCCGTCGTCGCCGACATGGTCCGCGACGGCCGCAACATCGAGCTGGTCCTGGTCGGCAGCGGCCCGGATGAGGCCGCGCTGCGTCAGCTCGTCGACGCCCAAGGCATTCACGAGCGGGTCGCCTTTCTGGGCAGGCTCGGCGAGCACGAGACGCTACAACAGGTCGCTTGTTCGGACGGGTTAGTGCTGGCAAGCTTCATGGAGGGGCTGCCGGTGGTCTTGATGGAGGCGCTCGCGCTCGGCGTGCCGGCTGTCGCGAGCCGCGTCGCCGGCATTCCCGAGCTTGTCCGCGACGGGGAGACCGGGATGCTGTTCGATCCGGGCAATTGGCAGGACCTGCGCCGGGCACTGGAGCGCCTGCTTGCTGACCCGGCGGAGCGTCGGCGCCTGGCCGAGAGTGGCCGCGCGCTCGTGCTCGCCGAGTTCAGCTATCCGCTCGTCGCCGCGCCGCTCGTTCCTTTGCTGCGGTCCGGCCATGACTGAGGGCGGCGGAAACAAACAGACGCACATCCCCGTGCTCGACGGCTGGCGCGCGGTCAGCATCCTGCTGGTGCTGTTCGCACATTGGTTCCCCGCGCCAAAGATCACCCAGCTGAACGGGATGGCGGGCGCCGCCGGCATGGCGCTGTTCTTCACTCTGTCAGGTTTCCTGATCACACGAATGCTGTTGCAGGACCAGCAGATCCTGCCGTTTCTGGTTCGGCGCGTGTTCCGCATCCTGCCGCTCGCCTGGGCCGCCATGCTGATCCTGATTATCGCGACCGGGGCCAGCGCCGACGTGGGGCTCGCCAACCTGCTGTTCGTGTCGAACCTGCCCCCGGCCAAGCTGATGCACGGCGGCGAGCATCTCTGGAGCCTGTGCGTCGAGATGCAATTCTACGTTGGCGTGGCGCTACTGGTCGGACTGGGCGGCCGGCGCGCATTGTACCTTCTGCCGCTGGGCGCGCTGGCCGTCACGGTGGCGCGCATTGTTGCATCGCAGACCACCAGCATCCACACCTATCATCGCATTGACGAGATCATGGCGGGCGCGACGGTCGCGCTGATCGTCATCCATGTGCCCCTGGATCGCAACCGGGCACCGCTGCCATATTGGCTACCGATGGCAATGTTCGCGGCGCTGCTTGTTTGCAGCCACGAGGCCACCGGCCCGCTCCAGTATGTCCGTCCCTACGCCGCGGGTGCAACAGTGCTGTCCTCCATCTATGCCGCGCCCAGCCTGCTCACCTGGGCGCTGCAGACCCGACCGGCGCGCTATGTCGCGGAGACCAGCTACGCGCTGTACGTCATTCACGGCATGATGACGGTGACTTGGCTGGGCGGCGAGGGCATGTCCAAACCCTTGCGGTACGCGCTGCGCATACCGCTGACGATCGTCACTTTCGGTTTGGCGCACCTTTCGACTTTCCACTACGAGCGCTTTTGGATGAGCGTCGGTCGCAACCTGAGCGGGCGTTTAAAGCATCGGCGCGGGCCGCCGCCACTCGGCGAACGCACCTCGGATTCGGGAGCAGTTTGATGGACCAGGACGGCGGCAAGCCGAAGATCGGGGTAAAGCTGTTGGTAGCGCTCCTGGTCTCGTTTGTCCTGACTTGGGTGGTTCTGCTCTGGTTTGTGCGGACAAGCTTGGATGGAACTGTCGCGCAGCTATAACTGAGTTCCGGCGACGGCGATCTGCCGTCCCAAGTGTCGGACCTGTCCTGAGCGTCCGAGAACTGTGCCGAGCGCGTTGCCCTTCGCGCACCCACCGCTTCGTGCATGTCGGCACTCTCTGGACGCATGATCTCCACAATCCAACCAGGTGGAGGAGCGTGCGCAGTTCTAGCGCCGTCGGACACCTCCATGATGGCGCGCGACTCGCGACGCGAATGGCCGATCCGCTTGGGGTCCGGCTGGCCCTTGTCCCGGCGTTGAAGGCCCGAAGCGTTCCAGACCGGCACAATCGGACGCGGAGTCGGTCGATTCCGACGGTTTCGGTCCTTTCGCCCGCGTTTACCGGCGCGGGTGCCGGTGCTATCAGGGGCCAAGTCACGCCGGGGGGCTAGCGACGAGGACGAGACCGGCCGATTGCCGGGTCTGGGTCGCTCGTGGTGCGGATCCTCGGGGTGGGAGCGCGGTCGCTTGGCTGCGCGGATCGTGCGCGAAATCGGGGGATGATGTGCACACCAATAGGTTGATCATTGCGGGGCTGCTCGCCGCCATGCCCGCTTGGACCGGCGCGGCGCCCGTGCTTGGCAAGTCCGATCCAGTCGCGAGCGCGAGCAACTTCACCAGCGCGCCCGGCGTCGATGCGAGCGGGCGCAACGTGCTCCGTCAGCGCTTCGATACGGTGGCGGGGCAGAGCTATGTCATCGAGTTCGCGCCCCGCGCCGGCGCCCATGGCCCGGCCAGCGTCCGTACCGTCCTGACCAGCGCGACGGCCGGCGTGACGCAGACCTCCACCTTCGACACCGCAGGTCAGTCGAGCGGGGCGTTCGGCTGGCGCACCTACTCCTACAGCTTCGTCGCAAACGGGGCGGCGACGACGATGGTTTTCGCCGCGGCGGACGGGCGCGCGCAGGCGGCCTCGCTCACGCCGGTCACCGTTGCGGAACTGCCCGAGCCCGCCATCTGGGGGATGATGCTGTTCGGCTTTTTCGGGCTGAGCTTCGCGGTCCGCCGGCGCGACATACAGCCGAAGGCGCGGGTTCGTTTCAGCTGAGGCGAAGAGAAACGGCGGGGCTGGCGGAACCCGGACCGGGCGCGAGCCGCTAAGGACCGGGATGACGAGGAAGGCTGACGCAGTGACGACCTGGCCGATGCCGGCCGCCCGGACGGGCGACGCATGGGTCTGGACGGTGCCCGCGGTGCTGCTCGTGGTGCTCGGCGGCGTCGCCATGCTGGCCGCTGCGCTGCTCTCTCGGCGCGCGCCGTCGACGACCGTCTTGCCCCCGCCCCCGCGGGTGGCGGTCGCGCCCGCTCCATCCTCCAGCCAGGCCGAGGAAGCGGTCCTGCTCAACAACACGCCGCTCGCGATCGCGCCGGACGACGCGGTGGCGCTCAACGCGGCGCGCAAGCTCGATCGCATGGTGCTGACGGCCGCCCGCCCGTTCGTGCTCCCGGCGCTCCCTGCGGCGCCGCCGGGAGCCGCGCTTGCCGCGCTCGACTGCCTGACCCAGGCCGTCTTCTACGAAGCGGCGGTCGAAAGCGATACGGGACAGCGCGCGGTGGCGCAGGTCGTGCTCAACCGCATGCGCCACCCGATCTTCCCCAAGTCGGTCTGCGGCGTCGTGTATCAGGGGTCCGAGCTGAAGACCGGCTGCCAGTTCAGCTTCACCTGCGACGGGAGCCTGGCGCGCCGGCCGAGCATCGCCGGTTGGGCGCGCGCGCGGCGGATCGCCGCGGCGGCGCTGGCCGGCCATGTGGAGCGCGCGGTCGGGCTATCCACGCATTACCACGCCAACTATGTCGTGCCCTATTGGGCGAGTTCGCTCGACAAGGCCGCGACCATCGGCACGCATATCTTTTATGCGATGCGCGGGCCGGGCGGACGGGCCGGCGCGTTCCGGGGCGCCTACGATCCGGGCGGCGAGAGCCGGCCGTCGCTGGCGATCGACCTGGCGCGGATCGACGCGCTTGGCGAGGGCGATCAGCTGGCCGGCGCCGGCGAGCGGACGGTGGTCGCGGAGGACGCGCTCGGCGCTCCGAGCACGGCGGTCACGGCGCTACCCACGCCCAAGCTGAGGCTGCGCGCCGACGAACGGCGCGGGCAGCTGTTGGCGGATCGCGAAGCCGCGACGCTGGACGGTGGGCGATAAGGCGGAGTTGCGCGCCGGGCTCAGCGGCCGTCGTCGATGCGGTTCGGCCCGATCGCCGGAAACTTCAGCACCTTGAACACATAGGCCGCAACCACGAGCAGGGTCGCGGCGGCGCCGAGGTCGGAGTAGTGATTGCCGATGTAATTCGCGACGCCGCAGCCGACCGCCGGGAAGAGATACTGCAGCAGGTGATCGCGGGGCTGTTCTTCCGTCGATCGTTCCAGCATCAGCACCACCAGCCCGCCAAAACAGGCGATGGTGATCCAGTCCCACATCGTTTCCATCGCGCCGCGTTCCCCTCCCCAAGCTGCCGGTGGCCGCGAGGTCCCCTTTCGCTAACGGGCCGCAACACAAAGTCAATCTGCCGAAAACGGCCGCGTCATGAAACGGCACAGGCCGGCCCGCGGCCGGTTGCTTCCTTAACCATCGTGGTGGCATGGGCGGGCCGTCACTGGGGCACCAAGCGAAACATCATGAGGCTGCCGTTCGCCCTGCTGGGCATTCATGCGCAGGATCGCGGCGCGAATGTCGCGCTCGTATCGGTGGCGCGCGCGATGGCGCGGCCGGTGATCGCGGCGCAGTATCGCGCGTTTCCGGAGCGCCTGCTGGCCGAACGCGCGGGGACGCGGGCGTGAGCGCGGTGCTGAGCCTCGTCGCCTGGACGCTGGCATTCGCGGCCGCGCTGCCGCTGCTCTGGTTCACGCTGGAGGTGACGGTCGGCCTCATGGGCGCGGGCCGAGCCGCGCAGCCCGCGGGTGGGCAACGGGTCGCGGTGCTCATCCCCGCCCATGACGAGGCGGCCGGGATCGGCGCGACGCTCGATGCCCTTCGCGCGGTCGCGCCAGCGAACACGCGCGTGCTGGTGGTGGCCGACAACTGCTCCGACGACACCGCCGCCGTGGCGCGGGCGCATGGCGCGGAGGTGGCCGAGCGCTGCGACGCGACGGCGCGGGGCAAGGGCTATGCGCTCGCCTTCGGACGCGATCGCCTGGCCGAAGGGCCGCCGCTCGACGCCGTGATCGTGCTGGACGCCGATTGCCGGCTCGCGCCCGGCAGCGTGGAAGCGCTGGCGGCAGCTTGCACCGACGGCTCGGGCCGCCCCGCGCAGTCGATCAACCTGATCGCGCCCGACCCCGACGCTTCGCCGATGACGCAGATCTCCGGCTTCGCGATGTTGGTGAAGAACCTGTACCGCTCGCGCGGCATGCAGCGGATGGGCGGGGCGGCGCTCCTGACCGGTACCGGCATGGCGTTTCCCTGGCCCGTCTTCGCGACCGCCTCGCTCGCCAGCGGTTCGCTGGTCGAAGATCTCGGGCTCGGCATCGCCCTGACCCGCGCCGGCCACGCGCCGCGGCTGATCGAGGCCGCCGGCGTGTCGAGCGCGCCCCCGCCCGACTCCGTCGCGCTGGTGCAGCGCACCCGGTGGGAGCATGGCTTCCTCGAAACGGTGCGCCGCTCGGCGCTGCCGCTGCTCGGTTCCGGGCTGCGGCGCGGCGCGCTGGCGGAGGTGCTGCTCGCGTTGCACCTGTCGGTCCCGCCCCTGGCGCTGTTGCTGATCGCGACCTCGGGCGTGCTGTTCGCAACCGGGTTGCTCCACCTGGCGGGCGCGAGCGCAGGGCCGGTGGCGACGGTTGCGGTCGCGCTGGGGACAACGCTCATGGTGACGCTCATCGCCTGGTTGCATGGGGGGCGGCCCTGGCTGCGCCCGGGCGCGCTCCTGCGCGCGCCGCTTTACGTCCTGTGGAAGCTGCCGATCTATCTCGGCTTCCTGCGCCGGCGCGAGACCGAGTGGCGCCGCACGCCGCGGGCCGGCGAGTAAGCAAGGTCGGTGACGATCCGTTAACTCTCCGCTCGCTATCGCTTGCCCGATCGTGAGGAGAAGGGCGATGCAGGCGAACCGCGCTGTTTTGGTGGACGAAGCGCCCTGGCCCGAGCCGATCCCCGCGCGCGAGGTCGTGCGGATCGCGAAGCCGAGCACAGGCCATGTCGCCGCCTCCCCCGCCCTGCTGCTGCGCGCCGAACTGGAGGCGCGGATCACGGGTGTGGGCTCATCCACCCTCGCCGAGCCGGAACTCGCAAAGTGGCCGATGGCGGCCCGCCTGGCGGTGATCGTGGGCGGCAGTTTGGCCGCCTGGACCGCGATCGGGCTCGCTCTGATCCGAACACTTTAACCGATCTGGTGATTTTTCTCTGTCCTACAAGGGTGGGACGGCGGCAGGATTCGGGCTGTTCGGCCGCGACTCGCAATCGTGCGAGCCGTCGCCGGCGTTGCTGGAGTCCGCCTCATGCTCGATCCCTTCCGCTTCTCGGACGATAACGCCGCGCATCCGGCACGCCGCGCCTTCACCGTCACCCCTGCCGACGGCGCGGAGCTGCCCTTCCTGCCCAAGGCGCTGCTGGTCGGCGGCGCGGGCGTGGTCGTGCTGCGCGCGGTGGACAGCGCGGCCGATGTGACGCTGCCGGTCGCGGCAGGACAGATCCTGCCGATCCGGGCGCAATTCGTGCGCGCGACCGGCACGACCGCCACCGCGATCGTGGCGCTCGCCTGATGCTGGGGCTCAGCATTCCGACGCTCGCGGCCCGAACGCGGCTCGGCCCGGTCCCGCCCCTGCCCCAGCCCGCGCCGCTCACCAACATCGTGATCGAGGGCGACAGCCTGACGAACCAGGTGCCCGGCGACAGTGGCGCCAGCGCACAGCGCTGGCCGTGGCTGTATCAGGCGGTCAAGCCTGCCGGCACGACCGCGCCGGTGCGGGCGCAGGGCAGCCGGTACATCGGCGATCCCTCGATGCTGGACGACGACTCGAACACGCTGTTCGGCAACGTGACGGAGGACGCGACCACCCATGGCGGCCAGCTGATCTGGGCCGCACCGTTCCTGACGAACGATTTCGGCACCCCCTTTCATGGCGCGGCAGGCGCGACCCGGGCGGCGACGATCAAGGCCCGTCTCGCCGCATATTGGCATCAGGTGAGGGCGAAGGGGTGCAAGCTCGCCTTCGGCTACGCCCCGCCGCTTCGCAGCGACGCGGGCAACCCGGACTGGAACGCGACGTGCGCGGCGTTCGTCCCGAACTTTCGCGATCCGGCGGTCTGGGGCCAGTATTGCGACTATTACGTCCCGGTCGGCGAACAGCCCGATTTCAACGCGGCCGACAACTCCGCGCTGATCGATGCGGGGGACAAGGTTCATCCGACCGTTGCGGGGCAGCTCAAGCTGCTGGAGGCGAACCGGTCGGCGCTGGACGCGCTGTTCGACGCGGCGCGGGTCGGCTCGACCACCATGTACCCGGCCGCCTGGCCGACCGGCTCGACGGGGCTTGCCCCGTCCACGCAGGTGACGCGGCGCTTCGTCGTGTCCGGCGTCGCGCACAAGGGCCTGGCGCTCACCGGCGCGACCGCGCTCTCCGCCACCAACGGGGCGGAGGTGCGCGTGAACGGGGGCGCTTGGGCGACCACGGCCTCGGGCTGGCTGTACAATGGGGACACGATCGACCTGCGGATCACGAGCAGCGCGGCGGCGGACACGGTGGTGCAGAGCGACCTGACGGTCGGGACCGAGACGCGCACGCTCAGCTTCCGAACCGCCTCGGCGGCGAGCGCACCCGTCGCCTATGCTCATGGCGACGTGGAAGGAAACGCGCCACAGGACGCCGTTCACGCCTATCCGGCGCGTCCGTTCGCCGCGCCGGGCGTCGCGGTGATCGGCCTCGCCGCGCGCACAGGCGCGACCGGCGTCACGGTCGGCGGCACGGCCGCCGTGCGACGCGCGACGCAGGTCGGCATGTATGGCGAGATGACGCTGGAGCTGTGGACCGCGCCCGTCGCGACGGCGGGGCCGAAGGATCTGGTGGTGACCTTCGCCTCGTCGCAGCACAAGTCGGCGGTGAGCTGGGGAACGGTCACGGGCGCGGGCGCTCAGGTGCAGGTCAGCGTCAATGCCGTCGACGGCGCCGATCCGCACGGGACCGGTGTGCTGGACGTGCCGGCCAATGGCCTCGCGCTCGGAGCCTTCGGCGAGTATGGCGGCGCGACGATCACGCCCGCGGTCGTCGCCAGCGGGACCGCCATAGACGAGGGGGCGATCGGCTTCCAGGGTGAGACGTTCGGCCTTTCGCTGGCGCAGCGCACGACGCCGGGCGCGCTCGGCTGGACTTTCGGCTATGGACCGTACCCGGTCGCGGCACTCATCTTCACACCGGCCTGAGGGAGGAGGATCATGACCCGCTATCTCGTCGTCTTCGCCGCCCTTGGCGTCTGGCTGAGCGGCGCGCCTGCCGCCGGGCAGACGGTCTCCGGCTGCGGCCCTGCCGCGATCCGCCATGCCGATTCCGGCCATGCCGAGCGGCTTGGCGCTCAGGCGGAGTGCTTCGGCAAGGCCAAGACGATCGCCGCGGTGGCCGAGAGCGCGCGGCGGGACCGGCTCGCCGCGCTCGCCGCGCCTGCGGCGGGCGGCTCGCCCGCCTTCGAGCCGACGCCGAGCGTCGCGCCCAGCCTCGACGGGGTGGCCCCGGTCGCGTCGGGGCTGGACGTGAAACGGTTCCTGCAGCCCAGCTGGGGCGACGGTCAGCTGCCGCGGCCCGAGCACCCCGACGAGGGGGCGTTCCGCTTCTCCTGCACGCCGTCGCACCTCGCCTATGACGACCCGATCATCTACCCGGGCCAGCCGGGGCGGTCGCACCTGCACGAGTTCTTCGGCAACACGCGGGCGGGCGCGGATTCGACCTATGTCAGCCTGCGGACGACGGGTGAAAGCACCTGCAACAACCTGCTCAACCGCTCCGCCTATTGGGTCGCGGCGATGATCCACCCCTCGGGCAAGGTGGTGCGGCCCGACGTGATCAGCATCTACTACAAGCGCGCGCCGCAGAGCTCCAGATATTGCAGGCCGCCCTATTCCAAGGCGTGCCTGCCGCTGCCGCGCGGCCTGCGCTACGTGTTCGGCTACGACATGATCGGCGGCCGGCACGATCCCAAGACGATGCGCTGGTGGAACTGTGACGGGCCGGGCGCGGTGTCCGGGCATTTCGCGACGATCCGCGAGGCGGCCAAGGGCTGCCCGAAGGGCGCGCGGCTGGGAGGGGCGATCGTGTCGCCCAATTGCTGGAACGGCCGCGACCTCGACAGCCCCGACCACCGGCGGCACATGGCGTTCCAGAACTGGGGCGACTGGGGCGAGCCCCGCTGCCCCTCCTCACACCCCTATCTGCTGCCCTTCTTCGAGGCGATCCCCTGGTACACGAACGACGGCACGGCGGCCGAATGGAGGCTGTCCTCCGACATCCAGCATGACAAGGAGGGCGGCGTGACGCTCCACGCCGACTGGTTCGGCGCGTGGGAGGATGCGATCGCGGCGCGCTGGACCAGGAACTGCATCGACGGTGCGAAGAGCTGCACCGGCGGCGATCTGGGCGACGGGCTCCAGATCAAGACGACCGCCGGCTATGTCTACCCGAACGGGCGGCCGCTGGCGTCGCCGCCCAAGGCTCCGTCGCTCTAGCGCCAGGTGTTGCCGAGCAGCGGGCTGGGACGTCGCTCGCCCGGCGGCAGGTCGATCGCGAAGTTGCGCCGCGCCGCCGCCTCGCCCGCGGCGGCCTCAGCCGCGCAGATCGTATCGCCCGCGCGCGCGCAGGTCGCCTTGAACAGCGCCCAGGCGCTGAGCTTGGCGGGCGCGCGCTGGGTCAGGCTGCGGGCGTTGTTGACCGCGCCGTCCAGCTCGCCGCGCGCGGTCAGCCAGGCGACGTAGCGCGCCACCGGCTCCGTCGCGAGCGGCCGGGCGCGAATGCCCTCCAGGAAGGCGCGCCGCGCCCCCACATCGTTGTTGCGCGCGCGATAGGCGCGGGCGAGCAGGTCATAGCCCTCCCCGTCGGGGCACTCCGCCGCGATCTGCTGGGCGGCGGTGACCGCGTCGGTGGGACGCCCCCGCTTGATCGCGTCCAGGGAGCGGACGGCCAGCGCGTCGCAGCTGGACGTGTCCTGCTCCAGCACCACCTCGGCCGCCTGCTCGGCGCCCGGTTCCCCCGCCGCGTAGCCGATCCGCACGCGCAGGCCGTTCGGCTCCGCTCCGATCATCGACCCGACCAGTTCCTTGGCCGTGGCAGTGTCGCCGCGTCCCAGATAGTGGCGCGCCACGGCCAGCCGCGCGGTGGGCGGGCCCTGCGTCACCAGCTCCTGCAGCTGGCCCGACGTCAGCGGCGCGGCATCGTATTCGGCCCACAGATCGGCCAGGCGCTGCATCGCGCGGACGTTCTGGCCATTCTCCACGATCAGCGCCCAGCCGCGCTCGCGCGCGGCGTCGCGGCGGCCGAGCTTGTAGAGGACGTTCGTCTCGTCGATCGTCAGGTCGACATTCTTGGGCACCAGCTCCCGCATGAGCTGGAACTGCTCGAGCATCAGCGCGCCATCGCCCTGGTCGCGCGCATTCTCGAGCAGCGCGGTGGTGATCATGCGCGACGGCCCGGTGCGCTCGGCCGCGCCCCGCAGCAGGTCGAGCGCCTCCTTCCGCTTGTTCATGAAGGACAGGGCGCGCGCCTTGAGCACCAGACCCGGCTCGCTCTGCGGATCGGCGGCGAGCAGCCGGTCGCTGATCGCCAGCGTTCCGGGATAGTCCCGCTTGCCCAGCGTCTGCAGGCCCTTGATCATCAGGGCCTGGGCGTTGTTGGGGTCCATGGCGAGGATCTGCTCGGTGGCCGCCACCGACTCGCGTTCGGCGCCGAGGTTCATGCCCAGTTGCGACACCGCCATCAGCGCCTCCGGGTTGGCCGGATCGATCGCGAGCGCCAGGCTGAAGGCGTTGAAGGCGGCCGGGATGTCGTTCATCTGATATTTGATCCGGCCGTCGAGCAGGAGCAGGTCCAGCTCGTCGTCGCGCAGCCGCAGCGCTCGCTGCATGGCCGCGCGCGCGCCCGGCAGGTCGCCCGCGTCGAGCAGCGCCTGCGCCTGCTGCGCCTCGGCATAGGCCTGGGTCCGGCGGTCGCCGCAGCCCGCCGTGGCGGCGGCCAGCGCCATGGCGGCGAGGAGCGCGCGGCCGCTATGGGCTTTTGTTAACCGGACTTTTAACTGGAATTTTTGCATCCGCCGGGTAATAGCGTGGCCGAAGTTTCAGTCGAGCAGGACGGAGAGTAAATCTTGCGCGTTGGCCAGGCGGTGTTTCGCCGCCCCTCCCCGTTCGCGGCCGCGATGGCGGCCATCAGCCTTGCCGGCGTCACCCCTGCGGCTGCGCAGACCGGGGCGAACCGCCCGGTCGCGACGCCGTCCGGCTATACGATCAACCCGGGCGACCAGCTCGAGATCTATGTCTGGGGCGAGGAGCGGCTGCAGCGCGAGCTTCGCGTGCTGCCCGACGGCACCATCGCCTTTCCGCTGGTCGGCCAGCTCAACGTGCAGGGCATGGCCCCGCAGGCGGTCGAGCGGCTTCTAGGCGACCGGCTGAAGGGCCAGTATCGCGGCGACGTCCCGAACGTGACCGTATCGGTGAAGGCGCCGGCCGGCCTTCAGGTGTCGGTCATGGGCAAGGTGCGCTCGCCGGGTGCGTTCACGCCGGGCCGCTATGTGAACGTGCTCGACGCGCTGAGCCTCGCCGGCGGGCCGGCGGAGTTCGCGAACCTCGACAACGTCACCATCATTCGTCGCCAGGGCGATCGGCTCGTCACCCTGCGCGCGCGGTTGTCGTCCTTGTTCCGCTCGGGCGCGTCGACCGAGGATGCCGATCGGGCCAACATCGTGCCGCTGGTGCCAGGCGACACGGTCATCGTTCCATAACGCCGCGCATGCGCGCCAGAGGGGGTATCACCATGCGAAGCGGTAAGGTCCGGCTGGCCGGGCATTGCCTGGCGGCGGTGGTCGCGGCCGGGCCGTGGGCGCTGGAGGCGCAGACGACGGTCCAGACGGGAATGACGGTGTCGGCGGGCGCGAGCGCCGAGACGAACCCGTATTTCGTGCCCAATTCGAGCGGGGTGTACCCCGCCCTGACCGCCGAGGCACGGCCGCGGCTGCGCGCGACCACCCAGACCAGCCAGTTCAATCTGGAAGGCTTTGTGCAGGTCCGGCAGTTCCTGCGGGAGTTCGGCCTGGAGGACAATTACGGGGCCGACGCCAACATGAGCACCCGTGTGTCGGATCGCGTCACCCTGCGCGCGAACGCGGGCTTCAACTCGTTTCGGGGCGGGTTCAACCCCATCGGGCGTCCCACGCTGTCGCCGATCGTGCCGCCGATCGGCGTGCCGGCCGCTCCGAACGCGCCCGTGTTCCGCGACCCGTTCTTGCTGACCCCGGCGGCCCCGGTGATCGGCGAGCGGGTCGGGCTGATCACGGACCCCACCGTGTTCGGGCAGCTCGGCCGCATCAACAACTTCCGCGCCGCCGCCGGCGTGGACACCCGCCTTTCCGCGCGGTCGACCCTGTCCGCCGATCTGAGCGCCGGCGCCACGCGGGTGAGCGGTCCGGGGCTGTTGGACCTCAACACCGTCACGGCCGAGGCCCGCTATTCGCGGACCCTGTCGGAAGGCACGTCGGTCGGCCTGATCGGCAGCTACAGCATCACCGATTTCGCCGGTTCCGGCGTCGGGGACGCGAAAGTCGCGTCCGGGCTCGTCTCTCTCGATCGCCGTTTCGGATCGGCGTGGTCCGCTTCGGTGGCCGCCGGCCTCGCGCACACGTCGGTCCGACAAGGACTGGGTCAGCCTGATCGCACCTTTTTGGCGTTCAGCACTCGGGCGCGGGTGTGCCGCGAAGGCGAGCTGTCCCGGTTCTGCTTCAGCGGATCGCGCAGCCCAGTCCCCGCCGCGCTGGGCGGCGTCTTCATCACCACCGCTTTGGGAGCCGACTACACGCGACGCGTGTCGGAGCGGGAACGCATCTCCTTGGCGGGCAGCTATACCTATACCGGCGGCGGTCGGACCGTATTGGGGACGCAGCCCAGTTTCGAGCTGGCCAACGCCTCTGCGCGCTATGAAAATCAGATCACGCAGCGCACGTCTTTCTTCGTCACTGGCTCATTCGGCCAAATCTGGGATACTCTGACCTCGCGGCGCGCGAACTTCGGCGCCGCTGCGGGCCTGCAATACCGGTTCGGAGCGCTGCAATGACCGACTATTACGCGGACAGCGGCGGCGCTGCGCCTCCCGCCGACAGCGGCGGCTTCATCGCGCAGCTTCCGTCCATCCTGTGGCAGCGACGCTGGTGGATCATCGTCCCCGCCGTGCTTGCGTCGATCGGCGCGGTGCTGGCGGTGTTGCTGCTGCCCAGGCAGTATGAATCCTCGGCGACCTTGCTCGTGCAATCCCCGAGCCTGCCCACCTCGGTGATCGGCAGCGGCGACGACAGCGACATCATCAACCGCCGCGTCGAGCGTCTGCGTCAGCAGGTCATCAGCCGTCCCAAGCTGCTGTCGCTGATCGAAACGAACGAGCTCTACACCAAGGAGCGCGCGCGCAAGCCGCTGTCGGGCGTCATCGACGACATGCGCGACAGCATTCAGCTGACCTCGATCGACGCCGACCTGAACACGACGCGGCCCGAGGACCGCACCATCGCGTTCAAGCTGAGCTATCGCTATGCCGATCCGGTCAAGGCGCAGGCGGTCACGCAGGCGCTGATGGAACAGATCGTCGAGCTGAACTCGACGGCCGACGTGGCCCAGGCCAACCAGACGGTGCAGTTCCTGAGCGAGCAGGCGTCGAACCTGAAGCGCGACATCGGAGCGCTGGAGCAGCAGATCTCCGGCATCAATCTCCGGTTCGGCGGCATCCTCTCGCGGTCGACCGCGCCGATGCTGGGCAGCGGCTCGGCAAGCTACGATATCCAGATCGCGGAGCTGACCCGCGCGAACCAGGCCCTGCAGATGCAGAAGCAGGACCTCGGGACCGCCTCCACGCGCGATCCCATCGTGTCCCAAGCGGAAGCCGCCCTGGCCGCCGCGCGCGCGGTCTATGCCGAGAACCACCCGGACGTGAAGATCGCCAAACAGCGGTTGGAAGAAGCGCAGCAGCTCGCGAAGCAGAATGTGAAGAAGCTGCCGTCCGAGAACATCGATCAGCAGATCGCCTTCAACAACAGCCAGCTCGCCACGCTGCGCGCCGCCAAGGCGCGGGAGAGCGCGCAGGTCTCCGCCACGCTCAGCTCCCAGTCTCAAGCCCCCGCGGTGCAGCAGACGACCGCGCAGCTGCAGCAGAAGCTCGACACGCTCTACAAGCAGTATGACGCCGTGTCGGAGCGCCTGATGACTGCGCAGGCCGGCGCGCGGGCAGCGAACGAGCAGCTCGGCGAGCGTCTCGTCGTGGTCGACCCGCCGGTGGTGCCCGACGAGCCGGCCTCGCCCAACCGCCTGCTGATCCTGGGCGGCGGCATCGCGGCTGGCCTGGCGCTCGGGCTGCTGCTCGGACTGGGCGTCGAGATGTTCCTGCGCCCGATCCGGACGCCCGGTCGCATCGTGCAGCTCACGGGCGCGCCGACGCTCGCCATGGTGCCCGTCATCGTGCCGCGGTCGGCGCCGCGGGAGTCGGGTCGAGGCTGGATGCGCAATCCCTTCCGACGTCGCGCGCGGGAGGAGCAAGCCGCATGACCGATCGCCCCCTCACCGCCGCCGCCCCTTATCTGTCGGACGCGGCCGCGCGCTCGACGCTCGGCGTCCGTCCGCTGCTCACGCCCGGCGACGCGCTGCCCGTGATCGAGCTGTCGCGCGAGGCGCTCGACGCCTGCGGCGTGGTCGGGTTCAACAGCCGGGACAGCCGCTCGCGACCCTATCACCTGATGCGCACGCAGCTCATCAAGCTCATGACGCGCAACAACTGGCGCATGATCGGCGTGACGAGCGCTACGCCCGGCGCGGGCAAGACCTTCACGTCGGTGAACCTCGCGGCCGCACTGGCTCCCACGGCCGAGGCGCCCGTGGTCCTGTGCGATCTCGACCTGCGTCGTGGCAGCCTGCGCGAAGTGCTCGATATCGACCCCGAGATGGGCCTGAGCGATTATCTGGAGGGCAAGATCGACGACCCCCGCGACCTCGTGTCGCGGATCAATGACACGCAGCTCGCGATCGTGCCCACGATTCCCGGCCACGCCTCGTCCAGCGAGCTGGTCTCGGGTCCGCGCTTCCGCACCTTCATGGCGCGCCTGCGCGCGATGGGGGAGAGCAGCCGCATCGTGTGCGACCTTCCGCCCGTTTTCGCCAGCGACGACGCGATGCTCTGCATGCAGGAGCTCGACGCATACATCCTGGTGGTCGACCACGGCGTGTCCACCGCCGGGCAGATCGAAGAAGCCGTGCGACTACTCGACCCTGCGCCCTGCGCGGGAACGGTTCTCAACCGCTACAAGGGCGGGTTCGCCGATCCGTACGGCTACGGTTATGGTGACGCCTATGCCTCGAAATACTACAGCTGATGGCCTCCGTCACTGACATCGCGCCGCCTCCGATCGCGCGGAGCGGCCTTGCCTCTGCGAGCGACCCGATGGGCCCGGCCGTGCGACGGTCGTCGCCCGCGCCCTCGCGCCTTCCGCTATCCCTGGCGGCGCGGCTGGTCCTTATCGCCGGGGCGGTGGCGGTCGCGTTTCCGACGATGCGCATGGTGGCGGCCGAAAGCTGGTCGAGCGAGCAGGGCGCCCATGGGCCTCTGGTGCTGCTGACAGGCATCTGGCTGCTCGTCCGATCCTGGCGTCATGCCGGCCCGATCGCGCCGCCGCCGGCCTGGCGCGTCGCCCTGCTGCTGGCGCCGCTGCTTGCCGCCTATGTGCTCGCGCGGATCTCGCAGATCGTCGAGGTGGAGGGCTACATCATGTACGCCGTCCTGCTCGCGGCCGCGTACGGGGTTGTCGGCGGGGCCGTGCTGCGGCGCTTGGCCTTCCCGCTCGTCTATATGGCGTTCGTGTTCCCGCCGCCCGAGACGGTGGTGTACGCGATCACCCTGCCCATGAAGATCGCGATCACCAAGGTGGCGGTGGCGCTCCTGGCGATGGTCGGCTATCCGATCGGCTATAGCGGGGTCTGGATCCAGGTCGGCCCCTATCAGCTGCTGGTCGCGGCCGCCTGTTCGGGGCTGAACTCGATCATTTCGCTGTCGGTGCTGTCGACCTTCTACATCTATGTGCGCCGGGCCGGCGACCCGATCCGGGCCGCGGTGCTCGCGATGTTCATCGTGCCGGTCGCGATGGCGGCGAACCTGGTCCGCGTGCTGATGCTGATCCTGCTCACCTATCATTCGGGCGAGGCGGCGGCGCAGGGGTTCCTGCACAACTTCGCGGGCTTCACGATGTTTGTGGCCGCGCTGCTGATCCTGTTCGGGATCGACGCCGCCATCGGCCCGATCACGCGGCGGCTCGGCCGGACGGCGACGTCCGAGCCGGCGCTGGAGGGCGCGCGATGAACGACATGTCTCCGGTCCGACCCGGCCTCGACCGGCGTGCGTTTCTGATCGGCGGCGGCATGCTCGCGGCGGCGGGGGGCGCGGCCGCGCGCATCCCGCAGCCCGACAGCCCCGCCATCGCGCAGAAGCAGTTCGAGGCGATGATGCCCGACGTGGTCGGGCCGTGGCGCTATCAGCAGTCGAGCGGACTGGTGCTGCCGCCCGAGGACGCCCTGTCGGCGCGGCTCTACGACAATCTCGTGACCCGCATCTACACCGACGCATCCGGGACGGCGATGATGTTCCTCATCGCCTACAAGAACTTTCAGAACGGCGTCCTGCAGATCCACCGGCCGGAAATCTGCTACCCGGCCGGCGGCTATCGGTTGACGCCGACCCTGCCGGTGGAGGTGGCCGTCGGCGGCGGGCGAACCATGCCGGCGAACAGCTTCTCGGCGTCGGGGAGCGACCGGGACGAGCAGGTGCTCTATTGGACCCGGATCGGGAAAGCTTTCCCGGTCCGCTGGACCGAACAGCGGTGGGCGGTGCTGCGCGCCAACCTTGCGGGCGTAAACCCGGACGGGATGCTGGCGCGCGTCTCGATGGTCAACGACGACATGGCGACCAGCAAGCCGCGCATGGAGCAGTTCATCACCGCCCTGCGCGCCGCATCGCCGCCGCTGCTCCGGCAGGTGCTGTTCGGACGATTGGCATAAGGCACGTCGCGAGCGAGGGCGCGGCATTCACATCGGAGGGGGACTAGACCCATGAACCAGGTTTCGATCACACGCTCGTTCCGGCCGCGCGCCGGCCTCTTCGCCGCGGCGGCCGCGGCGGCGCTCCTGACGGGATGCGGCGGCGCCAAGCCGGGCGGCCAGGTCGCCGCCACCGTGAACGGCGAGGAGGTCACGCTGACCGAGCTCAATGCCGAGCTCGCGCAGGTGCAGGCGCCCAAGGACGCCGACAAGAAGGCGCTGCAGCGCCAGGCCCTCCAGCGCGTGGTGGAGCGCAAGCTGCTCGCCAACGCGGCGCGCGAGGACAAGCTCGATCAGACCCCCGAATTCGTCGTGCGCAAGCAGCAGCTGGAGGACGCGCTGCTGGTGCAGCTCCTGACCCAGAAGGTCGCGCGTGGGCTGAACACCCCCGCGGCGGCCGATGTGGACAAGTTCATGTCGCAGAACCCCGACATGTTCGCCCAGCGCACGCTCTACACCCTCGACCAGATCCGCTTCCCGACGCCGACCAACCAGGATGTGTTCAAGCAGCTGGCCGCGGCGAAGACGATGTCGGAGGTGGTCGCCCTGCTGGACCGGATGGGGATCAAGTATGAGCGCGGCAATGGCGGTCTCGACTCGGCGCAGGTGCCCAAGGCGCTGCTCGACCAGATCCGCAAGGTGCCCGCGGGTGAGCCCTTCGTGATTCCGGCCGGCAATGCGGTGATCGTCAGCCTGATCACCGGCAGCCGTTCGGCCCCGCTCGGCGGCCCCGAGGTGCGGCCCTTGGCGGCCAATGCGGCCAAGAACGTGAAGCTGGGCGACCAGCTCCGCGCGCGACTCGCCGCCGTGCGTGCCAAGGCCAAAATCGAAAATCAGCCCGGCTTCGCGCCCGCGGCGGGTGAAACCCCCGGCGGCGGCGCCGGCGCCGCCGCGAAGTAAGGCGCAAGGCCTTGGCCGGAGATCAGGCCCGGCACGATACGATCCCGGCGCTCGATGGCTTTCGAGCGCTGGCGATCATCTTCGTCATGCTGTCGCATGTCGGGCTCGAACACCTGTTCCCTGGCCAGTTCGGGGTGACGCTGTTCTTCTTTCTGAGCGGGTACCTGATCACCACGCTGCTCCGGCGCGAGAAGGAGCGGACGGGCCGGATCGACTTCGGCGCGTTCTACCTGCGCCGCGCAGTCCGCATCCTGCCGCCGCTCTACATCACGATCCTCTTCGTGCTCGGCCTGAACGCGGCCGGCGTGATCCCCCGGATGAAGCTCTGGGCGGTCCCGTTCGACCTTCTCTTCCTCAGCAACTACTTCCCGTTGAGCAGCATCCCGATCGGGCTTTGGTCGCTGGCGGTCGAGGAGCACTTCTATTTCGGGTTTCCGCTCCTCTTCCTGTTCCTCGCTCGCCGCCTCAGCTTCGCCTCCTGCGCGCTCGTCTTCCTGGGGCTGTGCGCGATCGTGTTGGGCGTCCGGCTGGTCGAGGTGCAGCGCGTCGCCGACATCCAGCAGGTCAACTTCTGGACTCACACCCGCCTCGACTCGATCCTGTTCGGATCGGTGCTGGCGCTCTGGAACAACCCCGTCGCCGACCGGACCGAGCAGCTCCCACGCGGCCTCGCGGCCTATCTACTCGCGGCGGCGTTCCTGATCCCCAGCTTCGTCATTCGCGACGAAGTGTTTCGCATGACGTGGCGCTACACCTTGCAGGGGCTCGGGCTTATCGTGCTGTTCAACGCCGCGATCCGCGACCGGCGCTTTGCGGGACCGCTGCTCGACAACCCGTTCACCAAGTGGGTCGCCGCCCTCTCCTATACGCTTTACCTCGTGCACAGCGCGTTGATCCGCGCTTTCTGGCCGGGCATGGACCAGCACGCGTTCCTGCCGGATGCGATCGCGATCGTGCTGTCCTTCGCCTATGCGATGGCGATGCGGCGCTGGGTCGAGCAACCGATGGCAGCGTGGCGCCGCCGCCGCGAGCGGGCCGCCGCGGCCGCCCAGCAGCTACCCGAACCCGACCTGGTCCGCTCATAGCGCTTGCCCTTCGGGTCCGCGGTTCGGCATGACGCCCTCATGACCCGCCCCGCTCGCGCCCGGACATCGGCATGATCGCGCACCTCAAAGGTCGGCTGGCCGGCACGGGCGTCGACCATGCGGTCATCGACGTCGGCGGCGTCGGTTACCTGGTGAACTGCTCCAGCCGCACCCTGTCCGCCTTGGGTCCGGTGGGCGAAGCGGCGACCCTGTTCACCGAGATGCTGGTGGGCGAGGATTTCATCCGCCTCGTCGGGTTCGCGCGGGCGGACGAGCGCGACTGGTTCCGGCTACTGACGGGGGTGCAGGGCGTCGGCGCGCGCGTGGCGCTCGCCATTCTGTCGGCGCTCGAGCCCACGGACCTCGCCCGCGCCGTCGCCGCGCAGGACAAGGCGGCCGTCTCGCGCGCCCAGGGGGTCGGCCCCAAGCTCGCCGAACGGATCGTGCGCGAGCTGCAGGACAAGACCGGGGCCGTCGCGCTCGGCCCGGCCGCCGCGGCGCAGGCCCATCCGACCGGCCCGACTGCGGATGCCATCTCCGCGCTGCTCAATCTCGGCTTCAAACCGGCCGAGGCGAGCACGGCGGTGGGCGCCGCCGCGGACGAGATCGGCCCAGACGCCACTCTCGACACCCTAGTCCGGCTGGCGCTCAGGAAGGCGGCCCGGTAAGGAGAAGGTAGGAGAACATCCATGCAAGTGACCGCGGTGCTGACCCCGGCTGAAGAAGGCGGCTACATCGCCTACAATCCCGAGACACGGACCACGACGCAAGGCGAGACGGTGGAAGAGGCTTTGGCCATGCTGAAGGAAGCGGTCGAGCTGTATCTGGAAGACGAGGAGCTGGTGCTGACGCGCCCGCCGCTGGTCACGACCCTCACCATCGGAGATCATGCCTAAGCTCCCGGTCGTCTCAGGGCAGGAGCTCGTTCGGGCACTAGAGCGCCTCGGCTTCGTGAAGGTGGGTCAACGTGGCAGCCACGCGAAACTCCGACGCGATACGATCAGGTGCGTCGTCCCGCTCCACCGTGAACTGAAAAGAGGAACTCTGACCGGCATTCTCGCAGATGCCGGCGTCAGCATTGACGATTTCCGCAAGGCGCTCACGCATTGACTGACGCCAACCGCCTCCTCGCCCCCGATCGTCGCTCCGACGACATCGACGCGGCGCTCCGCCCCAAGCGACTGGACGACTTCGTCGGCCAGCAGGCGGCGCGCGAGAACCTGCGCGTCTTCATCGCCGCAGCGAAGGCCCGGGGCGAGGCGCTGGATCACGTCCTGTTCTTCGGTCCGCCAGGACTCGGCAAGACCACGCTGGCGCAGATCGTCGCGCGTGAGCTGGGCGTCGGCTTCCGCGCCACCTCCGGCCCGGTCATCGCCAAGTCCGGCGACCTCGCCGCGCTGCTCACCAACCTGGAGGACGGGGACGTCCTCTTCATCGACGAGATCCACCGCCTCGCGCCCGCGGTCGAGGAGGTGCTCTACCCCGCGATGGAGGACCGCGCGCTCGACCTGATGATCGGCGAAGGGCCGTCGGCGCGGTCGGTGCGGATCGACCTGCCGCGCTTCACGCTGGTCGGCGCGACGACGCGGCAGGGCCTGCTGACGACGCCGCTGCGAGATCGGTTCGGCATCCCGATCCGGCTGCAATTCTACACCGTGGACGAGCTCACCCGCGTCGTCGCCCGCGCCGCCGGCCTGCTCGACCTCGCCGTTGCGCCCGACGGCGCTGCCGAGATCGCGCGGCGGTCGCGAGGCACGCCGCGCATCGCGGGCCGCCTGCTGCGCCGGGTGCGCGACTTCGCCCATGCCGCCGGGCACGAGGTGGTGGACGCCCGGGCTGCCGACGCCGCGCTTCATCGGCTGGAGGTGGACGCGCTGGGCTTGGACGCGATGGACCGCCGCTACCTGACGATGATCGCCGACATCTATCGCGGCGGGCCGGTCGGCGTGGAGACCCTGGCGGCCGGGCTCTCAGAACCGCGCGACACCATCGAGGAGGTGATCGAGCCCTATCTCATCCAGCTCGGCCTCGTCGCCCGCACCGCGCGCGGGCGCGTGCTGAACGCAGGCGGCTGGAAGCATCTCGGCCTGAACCCGCCCGCGGGGTCGCAGGACGGCCTGTTCGACGCCTAGCGCGCTCTGCCCCAGCCGGAACCGGGCCGGCTCGGGGCCTCTCGCGAAAAGTCTGTCCTACAAGGCGACGCGGCCATAGCTGGTGCGCTCCTTCAAACAACAGGAGCGCCGAAATGGCTCGATCATCCGCCCGCGACATGTCCATGGAGCAATTTGACGAATGGACGGCCGCCTTGGGCCGGCAGAAGGCGATTGCGGAGGCGGCCGATGAGGAGGGCGGCCCGAAGCTGACCCTCGTGCCCGTCACAGAGCGGGAGGAAGCCTGGCCCACCGATCTGCTGCCGGCTGGCGCCGGCCAAGCCGAGCCGACCGCGTCCGAAGCGGACGCCGACAGCGCGTCCGCGCTGCCGTTTGACGGCATCGCGCTCACCGACAGCCGCAAGCGGGCCGGCTGGAGCGCGGAGCGCCAGCGCGTCTTCCTCACTGCGCTCGCCGAGACCGGCTCGGTTCACCTCGCCAGCGCTTCGGCGCGGTTGACGGCGCAGTCCGCCTATGGTCTGCGCGCGCGGTCGCCCGCCTTTGCGGCGGCGTGGGACACGGCCGAACAGCTCGCGGTCGGGCGACTGGCGGCGCTCGCCTTCGACCGCGCCATCAACGGCCGCGTCGAACAGCTGTGGCGCGAAGGCGAGCTGGTCATGGAAAAGCGCCTGCCCAGCGACAGGCTGCTCATGTGGCTGCTGGCTCGCCTGGACCCGCGCCGCTTCGCGGCATCGTGGGAGCGGCGCGGCGAGACGACCGATCCGCAGGACGCCGCCCACCTGGCCTTCCCCGATCGGCTCGCGGCGCTGACCGACGTTCCGGCCATCTGACCGCGCCATGGCCAGCGCGAACATTGGGAACATTCGGGCGAGCCCAGGCGCGGCGCGGAGCGGCGCGGCGTGTTCGAACCGGGTCACCCAGCCATGCGTGGCGGTCGGGCGGGAAAACGCGGGCGGGTGTAGGCGCATCGGCCTCCACCCGCCGGCTTCGTCATGCGGTCCGTTCGACCGGAATCAGGCGCGCGCGCCTTCCAGCGCGTGCTTCAGGTCGCGGACGCGGTCGTGGCCCTGGCGGACCGAGGTATACGCCTCGCGAATGGCCGTGCGGGTCTGTTCGGACACGTTCGTGTCGGCCATCGCCGTCTCGAACTTCTCCTTGATGTGGTCCTCGCCGCGTTCGACCTCGTTGATCACCGCCTTGTCGTCGCGGCCGGTGATCGCAGACTTAAGGTCCACGAATACGCGGTGCGCGGCGGCGAGCGTGGTGCCGTCGTCCTCCGGGTTGCCGCCGAGCCGGGCGACCTCGGCCTGCAGCTTGGGCAGCACCTGCTGCCGGTCGCGGCCGAGCTGCTGGAAAAGCTCGCGGAACTGCGGGTTCTCCACCGCGTCCGCCGATTCCTGATAGCCGTTGATGCTGTCGATCGTGGTCGCAATCAACGAGTTGAGCGTGGTGATGTCCTGACTTGCTCCGATCATATGCGCCTCCTTTGGACTGGACGGAAGCGCAACGACCGAACGCCGGAATGGCTGCGAGATGCGGACGATCGGGCCTAACTTAGGTTGGACGGGTCACGCAGAGCCCGACGGCGGCGATCCGCTCGACCTCGGCATAGGCGGGCTGGTCCAGGTCTTCGCTAAAGATGTCGGGGTCGAGCTCGTGATAGTCCATCGCGAGCCCCTCGGCGGTCAGCGCCGGGATCAGCCGCTCCAGCAGCACGTCGCGCCCGTCGACGATCGACACGCCCGTATGCAGGATCAGCCTGCCGCCGGGCGCGAGCAGGCGCACGCCCGCCAGCACCCAGTCGAGCGACAGCCGGGCGCCATACAGGTTGCCGCCGTCGCGATACGCGCGCCCGTCCTCGTCCATCATGAAGGGCGGGTGGGTGACGATCAGGTCGAACGGCCCCGGCACATCGCCCGGCCGGCCGGCCTCGACGGCGGCATGGTCGATCCCGGCATGGGCGGCGTTGACCGACGCGAGCGCCAGCGCCTTCGGATTGAGATCGGCCAGGGTCAGGTGGGGACGGACCAGCCCGCGCGCGGCCGTGATGCCGCCGACGCCTGCGCCCGCGGCATAGTCCAGGATGCGGGCGCCCGACGGAAAACTGCCCATCCGCGCGGCGATGTAGTCGGCGAAGCGATAGCTGTCGGGACCGAGGAACACCGAATCATAGTCGGTCGTGGGATAGGCCGAATGCACGAACAGCGCGCCGCGCACGGAGGACACGCGCACCGTCGCCTGGAGCCGGCCCTCGCCGGCGTCGCGCACCGCCTCGCCCGCGCGCAGCAGGTCGAGGATAGGAGGGGGCACGATGTCGGCGCGGAACGGCAGGCTCCAGCCCAGCACGTCGCGGAGCGACCGCGCCTCCTCCCGCCCGGGCCGTCCGACCACGCGGGCATGGGTGGCCGGTGTCGCGGTCACGAAGCGATAGCGATCCGCATCGAGCTGGCGGAGCAGCCCGAGCAGGGCGTCGCGGCGCGATGTCGGCGGGGCGGACACAGGGGCGGGGCGGGTGGCGGGATCGGCTTCCATGGTGGGCATGGCAGCCCAACCGATCGGAATCGGAGCCGTTCCGGCGACTTGCCCCAGATCAACCTGATCGGCGCGGCCCGCGTCGCCCGAATTGCGGCGTGGTCGCGGCGCGCCCGACCTGCTAGCCCTTGTTCATGTCGCTCTCCGCCGCCGCGTCTGCCCGGGAGATCCTGACCCGCCTCCACGACGTGATGGCGGGCCGGAATCCGGCGCAGGCCAAGCTGAACGCGGTGGTCGCGATCATCGGCCAGGCGACCGACAGCGAGGTCTGCTCGATCTACCTGCTGCGCGATGGGGTGCTGGAGCTGTTCGCGACGCGGGGGCTGGCGCAGGAGGCGGTGCACGTCACCAAGCTGGCGCTTGGCGAAGGCCTGGTCGGCGCGATCGCGCAGAACATGGAGGTGCTCAATCTCGACGAGGCGGCGTCGCACCCCGATTTCGCTTACCGTCCGGAAACGGGCGAGGAGCGTTTCCACAGCTTCGCCGGGGTGCCGATTATTCGCCGCGAGCGCGCGGTCGGCGTGCTCGCGGTCCAGCATGTGGAGCAGCGCCGCTACGCCGATGTCGAGATCGAGGCGCTGCAGACGGTCGCGATGGTGCTCTCCGAGCTGATCGCGAACGCCGGGCTGATCGACGGCGCGGGCGGTGCGGGCGCGAAGCAGCAGGCGACGGCGCCGGTCCGGATCGCGGGACAGAAGCTCGTCGACGGCATGGGCGCGGGCTATGCCGTGTTCCACCAGCCGCGCATCGTCATCGAGCACACGGTCGCCGAGGACACCGACGCCGAGCGCCACCGCGTCTATGCCGCCTTCGACAAGATGCGCGAGCAGATCGACCGCATGGCAGCGCAGGCCGAGTTCGGGGTCGGCGGCGAGCATGAAGAGGTGCTCGCGACTTACAAGATGTTCGCCTATGACGAGGGCTGGAGCCGCCGCATCAACGAGGCGATCGACTCCGGCCTGACCGCCGAGGCGGCGATCGAGCGGGTCCAGCAGCGCACCCGCCAGCGCATGCGGCAGATCGACGATCCGCTGCTGGCTGACCGCATGCACGACCTGGAGGACCTCTCCAACCGCCTGCTCCGCATCGTGTCGGGACAGATGGGCACGGCCGCGCAGCTGGGCCTCAGGCAGGACACGATCCTGCTCGCCCGCAATCTCGGCCCCGCCGAACTACTCGAATATGACCGGCGTCGGCTGAAGGGCGTGGTGCTGGAGGAGGGCAGCCTGACCGCCCACGTCACCATCGTCGCGCGCGCGATGGGCGTCCCCGTGCTCGGCCGCGCCCGCGACATCCGACGCCAGGTGAGCGAAGGCGACCTCATCCTTCTCGACGTGACGGAGGGCGCCTGCTTCGTCCGTCCTACCAGCGCGATGGAGGAGGCGTTCGACGCCAAGGCGGCGCTGCGCCAGCGCCGCCGCGCCGCCTATGCCGCGCTGAAGGACGTCGCGCCCGTCACCAAGGATGGCGAGCGCGTGACCGTGATGGTCAACGCGGGCCTGCGCGACGACGTCGCCGCGCTCGACCTGACGGGCGCGGACGGCATCGGGCTGTTCCGCACCGAGTTCCAGTTCCTCGTGTCCGCCACGCTGCCCCAGCGCGAGCGGCAGCAGCGATTGTACCGCGAGGTGCTCGATACCGCCGGCGACCGGCCGGTCGTGTTCCGCACCGTCGACATCGGCGGCGACAAGGCGCTCCCGTATCTCAAGGACCATGTCACTGACGAGGAGAACCCGGCGATGGGCTGGCGCGCGCTCCGGCTCAGCCTGGAGCGCGACGGGTTGATGAAGGCGCAGGCGCGTGCGCTGATCGAGGCGGCGGCGGGCCGCACGCTCAACGTCATGTTCCCCATGGTCAGCGAGGCCTGGGAGTTCGCCGAAGCACGCGCGCTGTTCGAGGCCCAGCGCGCCTGGGTGGCAGGCCGCCAACGCATGGCTCCCGCGGAGATCCGCTACGGCGCGATGCTGGAGGTGCCCGCGCTCGCCGAGCAGCTCGACCTGCTGTTGCCCCAGCTCGACTTCCTGTCGATCGGCACCAACGACCTGACGCAGTTCCTGTTCGCCGCCGACCGGGCCAACCCCAAGCTCGCCGAGCGCTACGACTGGCTCAGCCCCGCGATCCTGCGCTTCCTGCGCCGCGTCATCGAGCCGACCGCCGCCGCCGGCAAGCCGCTGGCGGTGTGCGGCGAGATGGGCGGGCGGCCGTTGGAGGCGATGGCGCTGATCGGACTGGGCATCGACCGCCTGTCGATCACGCCCGCCGCGGTCGGGCCGATCAAGGCCATGGTCCGCAGCCTCGATCGGGGTTTGCTCCGCGCGGCCATGACGAGGTGGCTGGCGCAGCCGCCCGCCGATATGCGCGCGACCTTGACCGACTGGGCCGAGGGCCAGGGGGTCGAGTTGGCCTGACCCCGCGTTGGAGCGCGCAGGGCATTGATTGACTTGGGATAGGGGCTCTGGAACACAGGCGGCCTCACTCCTTGACGGAGATTATATGGAAGAGGTCTCGACGGTTCCGGCCGCGGCGCTCGAGAGCGTCGGCGAGACCTTGCGAGCCGCGCGCGAGCATCAGGGGCTGAGCCTGGCGGAGATCGCCGGCCGGACGCGGGTGCCGCAACGCCATCTGGAGGCGATCGAGGGCGGGACCTACAACGCCCTCCCCTCGCCCACTTATGCGACCGGGTTCGTCAAGGCCTATGCGCGCGCGGTCGGGGTGGACGAGGTCGCGCTCGCGCGCCGGCTACGCGGCGAGCTCGCCAACCAGCCGCGCGCGGCGGAATATCAGCCTTATGCGGCGCCCGACCCCGCGCGGGTGCCCTCGCGCGGGCTCGCGATCGTGTCGCTCGGCGTCTTCCTCGCGCTCGCGGTGCTCGCCGGCCTCTGGTACTCGGGCATGCTCAGCCGCGACGGGGCGACGGCGACGGCGACGGTCGCCGCAGCCGACCCCGCGACGACGGCTCCGGTCCCGACCACGCCTGCCGCGGCCCCGCCGGTGACGCCCAGCGGCGGCCAGGTCAGCTTGCAGGTGGTCGACCGCGCCTGGCTCCGGGTCCATGACGGCAACCGGACCCTTTATCTCGGGACGATGGCGCCCGGCGAGCGGTTCGATGTGCCCGCCGACGCGCAGAACCCGCTGGTCGATGTCGGCCGGCCCGAGCAGCTGCGCATCACGCTCAACGGCTCGGCGCTGCCGCCGCTGCCCGAGAGCGGGCGCGCGGTGAAGAACCTGCGGATCAGCGCGGAGGCGGTCGCCGCCCGTTTGCGGGGCGAGGTTGCTCCGACCGAGGCCGCTTCGCCGACCGCAGCCATGTCCGCCGCGCCCAGCGCCGCACCGACCGCGGCCGCGACGCCGCGCGCCGCCACGTCCGCCGGGCGACGGGACGGGCCCCGTCCCGTTCCGCCACCCGCGACCGACGAGACCGCGCGCGCCAATCTCGACGCGGCCGCGCCTGCGGCGGCCGGCAACACGCAGTAGGGCCTAGTCCCGCCTTTCCAGGCCACTATAGTTAAAGCCGTTCCGCTTACCCCGGGGGTTCGTCACACATGCGTTCCATGCTGATCGCCACCACCGCGCTGCTTGTCGTGCTGAGCGGCTCGGCGGAGGCCCAGAGCAACATCGAGGGCCGGGTCGGCAAGCTCGAGAGCGAGATGCGCGCGGTCCAGCGCAAGGTGTTCCCGCAGGGCGCCGGCCGCTACCTCCAGCCAGAAGTGGAGGCGGAGCCCGTCGGCCCCGCCCAGACCGGCGTGCCCGCGACCAGCGCGCTCACCGACCTGACCGCGCGCGTGTCGGCGCTGGAGACGCAGCTGACCAGCCTGACCGGCCAGGTCGAGCAGGCGGGCTTTGGCGCGCGCCAGGTGCAGGAGCAGTTCGACGCCTATCGCCGCGCGACCGACGCCCGGCTGAAGGCGCTCGAGGGCGCTGGAACCGCGTCCGCTCCGGCTGCCGCGAGCGCGGACGAGGACGCCTCCACCCCGGCGGTACGGCCCGCCACCCGGCCGGCGAGCACCCCCGTAAAGACGCCCGCTACGCCGGCCCGGGCGGACGCCGATGATACGCCTGCCACGGCGACCGCCGTCACCCGGCCCAACACCGGGGATCCGGCCGAGGACGCCTATCTCTATGGCTACCGGCTCTGGGCGGCGAAGCGCTACCCGGAAGCGCAGGCGGCGTTGAAGAAGGCTGCGGCCGACCACCCCAAGTCGCGCCGCTACAGCTACGCGCAGAACCTGCTCGGCCGCGCCTATCTCGACGACGGCAAGCCGAGCCTGGCCTCCATGGCCTTCTACGACAACTACAAGAAAATGCCCGACGGGGAGCGCGCGCCTGAGAGCCTCTTCTACCTGGCCAGCGCGCTGCAAAGGCTCAACAAGCAGGCCGACGCCTGCAAGGTCTATGACGAGCTGACCGACGTCTATGCCGCCCGGATCGGCGCGAAGATGAAGGCCGACATCGCCGCGGGCCGTGCGACGGCCAAGTGTAAAGCGAGCTAAAGCCGTGAGCTCCCCTCCTTCTCCCCTTGTGGGAGAAGGTGGCCCGGCGCAGCCGGGTCGGATGAGGGGTGCGACCGCACAGCGGTCGCGCGGCGCTCACGCTCCGTACCCCTCACCCTTCCGCCGACTGCGTCGGCTCCCTCCCTCTCCCACAGGGGGAGAGGGATGAGCGGTTCCCTTCCCCGCTTCCGCGCAGACCTCGCCTCCGTTCTTCCCGAAGGACTCGCCCCAGGCGCGCCGCTCGCGCTCGCCGTGTCCGGCGGCCCGGACAGCGTGGCGCTGCTCTCCCTCGCCCACGCGGCCTTGCCGGGCCAGGTGATCGCCGCAACGGTCGACCACGGCCTGCGCGCAGGCAGCGACGAGGAAGCGGCGCTGGTCGCACGTGCCTGCGGGAGGCTCAGCATCCCGCACGCCACGCTGCGCCCCGATCCGCCCATCGCCGGCGGGAACCTGCACGCGACCGCGCGCGCCGCTCGCTATGGCCTGCTCCAAGCCTGGGCGCTCGGAGCAGGCGCAAACGTGCTCGCCACGGCGCACCACCTGGACGACCAAGCCGAAACCTTCCTGATGCGGGCCGTCCGCGGGTCTGGGCCGGCGGGGCTGGCCGGCGTGCGCCGGCGGCGGAGTGACGGCGGCTTGACCGTAATCCGGCCCCTGCTCGACTGGCGGCGCGCGGAGTTGGCCACGGTCGTCGCGACAGCGGGGCTGGAGGCCGTCGCCGACCCGTCCAACGCGGACGAGCGGTTCGAGCGCGCCCGGGTCCGCCGCCTGCTGGCCGAGCAGCCCTGGCTCGACCCTGCGGGCCTCGCCGTCGCCGCGCGCCACGCCGGCGAAGCGGACGCGGCGCTTGCCGACATGACCGCCCTGCTCTGGCGCGACCGCGCCACCCCCGGCGACCCGCTCAGGCTCGACGTGACCGCCCTGCCGCGCGAGTTCCGCCGCCGCCTCGCCCGCCACGCCATCGCGACGCTCGCGCCTGGGTTCGACCCCGCCACCAACGTCGAGCCGCTGCTGGACGCGCTGGAGGGCGGGCGCGGGGCGACGCAGGGCGTGGTGCTGGTGACCCCGCATGGCATCGAATGGCGCTTCTCGCTCGCCCCGCCGCGGCGCGTGAAATAGAGCTGTCCTACAGCGACTCCGGTCTGCTGTGCTGCCCCGATGCCCAGCTGCCCCGCTCGCCGATCCCGCGCTCGTCGCGCCGGTGTTCGCGCATGGCGCGCCGCCGCGCGATGTCGGCGCTCGGTCGTGTCGGCCCGGCGCGGCATAGCCCGGGGCGGTGGCTTAGGGGTCGCCTGGGTGACGCGTTTGCGGCGCTTCGCGCCGGCGAACCGGCGCGTGAGCGACGCGGCCCGGCTTGAGACTGCGCCAGCGCCTCCACTTCCTCCACTTGTCGTTCAGCACGGGCCCTCGCTCACCCGGCGCGAAAAGAGCCGGAGCGTGCCGCATCCGCTCCGGATGCCCGCTTCGTTCCATTGCCATTAACCTGGGCCTGCTTATCTATGCGATGAGGAAAGGTTCGCCCGACAGATGAACGACAACGACAAGCCCTCCGGCCCCGGCAACAACCCGTGGATGAAGAGCCTCCTGATCTGGGTGGCGATCCTGCTCGGGCTGGCGCTGTTCGTCACCATGGTGGACGGTCGGTCCAGCACGCCCGCCGGCGGCACGATCAGCTACTCCACGTTCCTCGACAAGATCGACGAGAGCGCCGTTCAAAAGGCCAACATCTCGCGCGAGATGATCTCGGGCGAGCTGAAGTCCGGCGAGAAGTTCCGCGTCTACCCGATCAATGACCCGGGCCTGGTGCAGAAACTGCGCGACAAGGGCGTCGACGTCTCCGGCAAGCCGGAAGACGGCCCGTCCATCTGGCAGTATCTGCTGGTCCAGTCGCTGCCGTTCCTGCTCTTCCTCGGCATCGCCTTCTTCGTGCTGCGTCAGATGCAGCGCGGCGGCGGCGCGAACGGTGCGATGGGCTTTGGCAAGAGCCGCGCCAAGATGCTGACGCAGAAGGAAGGCAAGGTCACCTTCGACGACGTCGCCGGCATCGACGAGGCGCGTGAGGAGCTGCAGGAGATCGTCGAGTTCCTGAAGGACCCGACCAAGTTCGCCCGCCTCGGCGGCAAGATCCCGAAGGGCGCGCTGCTGGTCGGCTCGCCCGGCACCGGCAAGACGCTGCTCGCCCGCGCGATCGCGGGTGAGGCGGGCGTGCCCTTCTTCACCATCTCGGGCTCCGACTTCGTGGAGATGTTCGTCGGCGTTGGCGCCAGCCGCGTGCGCGACATGTTCGAGCAGGCCAAGAAGTCCGCCCCTTGCATCGTCTTCATCGACGAGATCGACGCCGTGGGCCGGCACCGCGGCGCGGGGCTGGGCAACGGCAATGACGAGCGCGAGCAGACGCTGAACCAGCTGCTGGTCGAGATGGACGGCTTCGACGCGAACGAAGGCATCATCATCATCGCGGCCACCAATCGGCCGGACGTGCTCGACCCCGCGCTGCTGCGCCCGGGCCGCTTCGACCGCCGGGTCACGGTGCCGCTGCCCGATATTGAGGGCCGGGTGAAGATCCTTGAGGTCCACATGAAGAAGGTGCCGCTGGCGCCCGACGTCGACGCGCGCACCATCGCGCGCGGCTGCCCGGGCATGGCCGGTGCCGACCTCGCCAACCTCGTCAACGAGGCGGCGCTGATGGCGGCGCGCAAGGGCAAGCGGCTGGTCTCGATGGAGCAGTTCGAGCTCGCCAAGGACCGCGTCATCATGGGCACCGAGTGGAAGAGCCTCGTGATGACCGACGACGAGAAGCGGATGACCGCCTATCACGAGGCCGGTCACGCGCTGGTCCGCGCGCACGAACCCGCGTCCGACCCGATCCACAAGGCGACGATCATTCCGCGCGGCGGCGCGCTGGGCATGGTCGTGTCGATGCCGGAGCGCGACAACTACTCCTACCACCGCGACAAGATGATCGCCGATCTCGCGACCGTCATGGGCGGCCGCGTCGCCGAAGAGGTGATCTTTGGCTATGACAAGGTCTCTTCCGGCGCGAGCGGCGACATCAAGCAGGCGACCAAGCTCGCCCGCGCGATGGTGACGCAGTGGGGCATGTCGGACGCGATCGGCCCGCTCGAGTATGAGGAGAAGCAGGGCGAGGGCTTCCTGGGCTACACCCAGACCCAGCGCGCCAGCATGTCCAACGAGACCGCGCTGATGATCGATTCGGAGATCAAGAAGCTGGTCGAGAACGGCCTGACCCGGGCGCGCGAGATCATCACCAAGCATCTCGACCAGCTGCACGCCATCGCCGGCGCGCTGCTAGAGTACGAGACGATCACGGGCGACGAGATCAAGCGCATCGTCGCGGGTGAGGATATCGGCCGGCCGGAGGAGCCCAAGGCGACGAACGTCGCCAAGGCGGGCACCTCCATTCCCAAGACGCGCCGTCCGTCCGGTCCCTTCGGCACGCCGTCGCCGCTCGGCGCGTGAGGTCATCTGTCCGGACGGCGCGGTGCGCCGTCCGGCGGGCGGCCTCTGCTTCACGACGGGTTCAGTCGCAGAACGGCATCACGGGCGTCTCTTCCTGACGGGGTAAAGCGTATGCGTGCGGTGTTGATGACTTGTGTGGCGTTCGGACTGGCGGCGTCTCCGGCCTCCGCGGCGATCACCGTCGGCGCTTTTGTCACCAAGGCCAGGGCGCTGCGCGCGAACCCGCTGAGCGCGTTCACGTCCAACGACTATAGCCTGCTCAAGAGCGAAGCCCAGGCCGCGACGGCCCAGCTCAAGGCCGAGCGCGAGGCGCGCAAGGCGGCCGGCAAGCGCCCGATCGCCTGCGTCCCGCCCGGCACCTCCATCGCGCCCTCTGAGATGGTCGAGGGGCTGGCCGCCTTGCCCGCCAAGGATCAGCGCCTGCCGCTCAAGGACGGCTATGCGAAGGTGCTCGCGCGCAAATATCCCTGCCGCTAGCCCGACACCTCCAGCGCGATCACGCCGATGACGAACAGGGTGAGCGCGGTGACGCTGAACGCGAGTAGCGCAATGGTCCGCCACAGGGCCGAGAACCAGCGCAGACCATAGGCCCCGCGCAACTGCACGAACATATGGACCGGTGGGATCAGCAGCAGCCACCCGACCACCCCGCCTGAGACCCCCAGCGCCAGCAGGCAGGTGGCGAGGATCGCCGTCAGCGACATAAAGCTGATCGAGTAGGTGACGAACGTCGCATGATCATACAATCCGAAGCTGCGCCGCCAGAGGAAAAGGAGCGCGACCAGCGGGGTGGACAGGATGATCAGCGCCCAGCTGAACTTGTAAGCAGCGGACTGGACTTTGTAGATTGCCAGGCCAGGGTTCTCCTTCACCTTCTTCAGTGAACGGTCGATCCAGTCCGCGTTCGCACGGATCTTGATCTTGCCAGGCTCGGCAGCGATTTTGCCGCTCATGCGTGACAACGCCGCGAGGTCGGCCTTGCGCTCCGCGATCCTGGCGTCGATCTCTGCAAGGGGCCGGCCCGCTTGCGCCAGCGCCCCACGCTCGCGCTGCATTCGCGCGATCTCGGCTGCGCCGTCAGCCCGCTGTTTGGCCAATTTGGGAGCTAAGGTGCCCAGGCCGCCGGCGAAGCTCTTCGACAGGTCGCCCGGACCGATCGCCGACAGCGACGCGAACATCAGGAAGACGGTGAACAGGTACAAGGCGAGCGGCGACACGAACCGCGCTCGTTGCCCGTCGATGTAGCGCCGCGTCAGCTCGCCTGGGCGTAGCACCAGCATCGGCAGGGTGCGCCAGATCTTGCCCTCAAAGTGGAAGACGCCGTGCAATAGGTCGTGAAGGAGCGAACCAAGCGTGCGGTGGACATGGGCCGATTGGCCGCAGTCGTGGCAATAGCGCCCGACCAGAGCGGCGCCGCAATTGAGGCACTGGCCTTCGTGCGGCGCGGTGCGCGCGTCGCCGGCCGCGGGCTCGACGGTGCGCGCCCAGAGCGCGCCCTCGCCCGCCGTCCCCGCCGCATCGACCAGCCCCGTCATGGGGCGAAGCCTAGGCGAGCAGGCCCAACCCGATCAACTCGCGCCTGAGCGTCGGCTCGTCGATGAAGTGCAGCCCGATCAGACCCGCCTCCCGCGCGCCCGCGACGTTCGCCAGGTTGTCGTCGACGAACACGGTCCGCGCCGCCTCCAGCCTGAAGCGTTCGAGCGCGAGCGCGTAGATGGCGGGATCCGGCTTTACCAGCTTCTCGTCGCCGGACACGACCACGCCCCCGAAGCGGTCGAACATCGCGGCCTCGCGGGCGCGGAAGGGCGGCCAGAACTCATGGCTGAAGTTGGTGATCGCGTAGAGCGGCACCCCGCGCGCATGCAGTTCGTCGACCAGCGCGGGCATACCCTCGATTGGGCCGGGGATGGTGTCGAGGAAGTCCGCGCCCCAGGCCCGGATGTGCTCCGCGTGATGCGGATGCGCGGCGATTAGCTCGGCCGAGGTGTCCGCGAAGTCGCGGCCGGCGTCGTGCTGGAAGTGCCACTCCGTCGTGAGCACGTCGCGCAGGAACGCGTCGAGCGCCTCACCATCGGGGATGCGGCGCTCGTAGAGGAGCCGAGGCTCCCAATGGTAGAGAACACGGCCGACGTCGAAGATGACGGCCGTCGGCGGAGGCGTGCTCAGCCCTGACGCGCCTTGAAGCGGCGGTTCGTCTTGTTGATGACGTAGGTCCGGCCACGGCGGCGGATCACGCGGTTGTCGCGATGCCGGTCCTTGAGCGACTTCAGCGAGTTGCGGATTTTCATGAGAAAAGTCTTCTTGGAAACGGTTGGAAAATGACGGGCCCGCCTATGGGCCGGGCCGGACAAAGTCAACCGGGAGCCGGTGGCGAGGTCCGTGCGTTGCATCCGAAACGATCGTGTGAAAGGCTCCATCGCCATGCGTACCCTGGCCCTCTTTCCGCTGCTCGCGCTCGCCGCCTGCGCCACGCCGTTCCGCTCCCCGCCGGTCGACGTCCTGCGCTATCACCTGCCGACTGGGATCGAGCGCGGCACTGCGGTAGCGCAGCCGGCCCAGGCCGGGCTCATGAGCCGTCCCTACGAAGCCGCGGTGGCGCGCGAGTTGGCGCGTAACGGCTATCCCGATCCGGGCGCCGCGCCGTCGCAGTATATCGCCGTCGTCGAGGTCCGGCAGCGGCCGGTCGCGGGGCCGGCCCGACGCTCGCCGATCCAGATCGGGATCGGCGGCGGCGGCTTCTCGGGCGGAGGCTGGAACGGCGGCGGCGTCGGCCTTGGCGGCGGCATCGGCTTCCCCATTGGCGGGGGCGCCGGCCGTGCACTGACCGAAACGGAGCTGGGCGTCCTCATCAAGCGCCGCTCCGATCAGACCACCGTCTGGGAGGGGCATGCCCGTAGCCTGACGGACCCCCGCGCGCCCAATGGCAGCGACGCCGCGATTGCCGATCGGCTGGCGGCCGCGCTCTTCACCGACTTTCCGGGGGAATCGGGACGCACTATCAGCGTCCCATGACGTTCAGCATTTCGGCCGCCTTCGACGGCGGCAATATCGAGGTGGTCGCCATCGAGGGCGACCGCGTCGATCTGGCGATCCGTCGCGACGCGCAATCCGACTTCTACCAGTGGTTCTATTTCCGCGTGGCGGGGGCGCTCGGCCGGACGCTGACCTTCCGCATCGTGAACTGCGCCGGCTCGGCCTATCCGTTCGGCTGGCCGGGCTACCTGACGCGGGCGAGCGTCGATCGGGAAATCTGGCGCCAGACCCCGACCCGCTATGCCGACGGCGTGCTCGAATGGGAGTGGACGTTCGGAACGCCGCTCGCCTGGTTCGCCTATTTCGCGCCCTATACGATGGAGCGCCACGAGGCGCTGGTCGCCCGCACCGCGTTGCAGCCCGGAGTCGAGCATCGCCAGCTGGGCGTCAGCCTGGACGGCCAGGCGATCCACTATTTCCGCCTGGGCACGGGAGCGAAGCAGGTCTGGCTCTACGCCCGCCAACATCCAGGCGAGTCGATGGCCGAATGGTGGATGGAGGGCGCGCTCGGCTGGCTGACCAGCCCCGCCGCCGCCGGGCTGCTCGCCCGCGCGACGGTGCATGTCGTCCCCAACATGAACCCGGACGGCACGCGGCGCGGCCACCTGCGCACCAACGCCGCCGGCGTGAACCTCAACCGCGAATGGCACGCGCCGTCGGCCGAGCGGAGCCCCGAGGTAATGTGCGTCCGCGACGCGATGGATGCGACCGGCGTCGACTTCGCGATCGACGTGCATGGCGATGAGGCGATCCCCGCCAACTTCATCGCCGGCTACGAAGGCATCCCGTCCTGGAGCGAAGACCATGGCGCCAAATTCTACGCCTTCGGGAGCCGCCTGGCCGCGCACACGCCCGACTTCCAGACGACACGCGGCTACGAGAAGGCGAGCGCCGGCAAGGCGAACCTGTCCATGTCCACCAACCAGCTCGCCGAGCGCTTCGGCGCGGTGGCGGTCACGTTGGAGATGCCCTTCAAGGATCACGACCCCAATCCGGACCCGGAGCACGGCTGGTCACCCGAGCGCTCACAGCGGCTGGCGGTCGCGTGCTTGGAGGTGCTGAGCGAGATGATCGACGAGGTCTGAGGTCGCAAGCTGCAAAGTCGGCGCGCCTTCCAATCTCGTTCTCACTCCGCCGGCACCTGGTTGTGAGTGAACACGGATACATCTCCTAGGAGAGGCTCCGCAGTCTGCCATTTTTAACTCATCGCGCGCGCGGGCTCTGGGGTCCGTCGCCCATAAGCCGACAGCTCGATGATGTCGCGCATCTCACGTTCGTGCGTGGGGCACGGCGGGACGTTGGTGTCCATTGCGACCAGAGGGCAGGCGCGGCTCTGGCACGCGGCGTTGAACCAGCAGGAACCGCACTTGCCGTCCTCAAGGCCGTCCGTGGACACCCACCGGTCCCACTTGGCGCGATCGATGCTGAGCGAGCCGTCGGGCTCCAGCTGGCCCACTTGGTTGCGCGGATCGTTGAATGCGACCGTGCATTTGTAGATCCGCCCGTCCGAGCCGATCACCATCGATCCGGCGCGCCCTGCATAGCATGTTGAGCCGTGCGCGGCGAGAAAGCCGCGAAATGTCGCGGCCTTGAAGCCATGGTCGACTGATGTTTCGAAGAGATCGAGCTTGCTCGTCCAGGCGGCATCCTCGGTGCACACATGAAGGTTGGGATCGTTCGCTCCGCCCCATTTGCCGATCGGATGAAAGGCGAGCTGAATGCGGTCGTCAGCCGCGAGCAACGGCCCGATCTCGTCGAACCATCCCTTGATGGCGTCGAACGAGTCGGGGTCAAAATTCACGCGCAACCGAATGGTGAAATCGTCGCTCCGCTGCGTCATGGCGACGATGTTCTCCAGTACGCGGGCATAAGACGGGCCACCCTTCCGCAAGTGACGGCGGGCGTTGTGTGCGTGCTCCGGCCCATCCAAGGTGATCTGGAAGAAGTTGACCCGGCAGGCGAGCAGCCGTCCGGCGACCTCCGGCGTCAGATAATAACCGTTGGTGGTCATCGCCGAGCTGTAGCGCACGCCAGCGCGCGCGCAGGTTTCCATGAACGCCTCCGAAAGGTCGAACACCGCGCGTTTGGCGAGCAGCGGTTCGCCTCCGAACCAGGAGATATGGAGCCGTCCCCAGCGCTCCACCTCGCGTTCGGCCAGTAGTTTGAGCGCGTTGACCACAGGAGGCTTCATCATTCCGCGCGCGAAATCCTCGTAACAATAGACGCAACGGAAATTGCAATCCTCGTGAGGCATTACGATCAGCTCTTGGCCGGACGTGCTGCGCTCCCGGTGGAGAAGCTCAGTAACAAGACCGACCTCGTCAATGTCGTCCGGCACGAAATACCCATGCTCGCGCAGCATCCGGAACGGTTCGTCCGGCGCGTCGTCCGGAATGCCTTCGCGAGCAGCGCGGAAGACGGCCGCAGCCGACGTTGCGGGGATACGGGTCAGCGCGCCCATGAAGCTGTTGCAGAGCAGGAGTTCCCCGCCGTGACCTGCAAACAGAGCGCTGTAGTGCGATAACTTCCATGCGGTCACGTTGGTTCTCCCGCGGAGGGACCGGCACCGCGGAGCGTGAGTCCGGGATCGAAACCGAGCGCGGCGCAGCCAATGTTGCAGGCGTTGTTGCAGGTGCAATTGTCCCCGGCGAGTTCCGCCGGCGAGGCGAGGTGGTCGAGAAGCGCGCGATAACTGCCCGAGCGTCGCAGCAGGTCTAGCCTGATGTTCCATAGCTCGACGGCCGCGCGCGACTGATCGACCCTGACAGTGGCGACCTTAGCAAGGAGGCGCTCCATCGTGTCACCCCGCAATATGAGAGGCCGGATTGACGAGCGGCAGCGACCGATCGAGTCCGCCAAGCATGCCGCAATTGCTGCCACAGGGCACGTTGCAGCCGTTGTTGCACTCGCAGTTGTTTCCAGCCAATTCCGCGGGGGATGCGATGTGGCTTAGAAGTTGCCGCAAGTCGCCGACATGGCGCAGCAAATCCAGCCGCACATTCCAAAGTTCTACTGCGGCTACAGCCTCCCGTCGGCGCGTGTCCGCCAAGTCGACGGGCGGGCGGCCGATGCGATCGTCGCCGGTCTGCATAAGCAATCCCCATCACCACAGGAAAAGCCGCGCCCCCAGGCCAATTCACCTGGGCTATGGCCGTCTTCGAAGCATTCCGGGCGTCGGGGCGACGGGCTACGTCGCGCGGATGCCCGGATTGGTCGCGGCCTGCAGACCCTCGGCCGCGCCGCACGCGCTATTGCAGCCGCAGTTATCACCCGCGAGCTCAACCGGCGTGCGAAGGTGATTGTATATGCCCCTAACGTCGCCGATCGACTTTAGGATCTCCAGACGCGCGTTCCAGAGCTCGGTGGCGGACTCGACCTGCGTTGATTTCGCCTTGCCGATTCGGGCGAACATTTCATCGCTGATGTTCATGACCACGTCTCCATGAGTGAGCCAAGCGACCCGGAGACATCCGCCACCAGCGTATCAATCGCTATTCTCGCGGCGGAAACAATCTTTGTATAAGATATTCATCTCCTGCGGTCAACCGCCAAATACTGCGCGCGCAGCTCGACTAACCCTTGAAATCTTTCGATTGTCAGTAGTGGCGATGCCCGATCTTAGACGAACAGCTCCGTCAGGAAGTTCTGCATCGCTCGCCAGCTGCGCCGGTCCGAGTCGGGCTGATAGCCGACGCCGGGGATGCCCAGCTCGCGCGCGCTCTGGTCGGTGAAGCCGTGGCCGGTATTGCCGTATGCGACCAGCTGCCAGTCGGCCTGCCCCTCGGTCAGCTCTTGCGCAAGCGCGACGGTCTGGTCGGGCGTCGCGAGCGGGTCGTCCCAGCCGTGGCAGACCAGGACCTTCGGCCCGATCGGCACCGTGTTGGCATAATCCGGGCGGTGGTAGACGCCGTGGAAGCTGACCACCCCCAGCACGTCCTGCCCCGAGCGCGCCATGTCGAGCACGCACAGCCCGCCGAAGCAGAAGCCGATCGCGGCCGTCTTCGCCGCGTCGACATGGCCAAAGCTCTTCAGCACCTGCAGGCTCGCCGCCAGCCGCTCGCGCAGCTGGGCGCGGTCGGCGAGGCAGGCGTTCATGTGGACGCCCATGTCGGGCCCGCGCTGCGCCCGCTTGCCCTGCCCGAACACGTCGCAGGCGAAGCCGACATAGCCGAGCTTGGCCAGCTCCTCCGCCTTCTGGTTGTCGGCTTCCTTCTGGCCCAGCACGTTGGGGACGATCAGCACGCCCGGCCGCGGCGTCTCCACCTCGTCCTCGTACGCGATCACGCCCTCAAACGGACCGCCGGGGCCATCATACACCATGGTCTGCCGCACGATCGCCATACCTGCTCTCCCTCACCGTTCGGCCTGAGCTTGTCGAAGGCCCGCTCTTCTGCAACCGGCTGATAGGGAGAAGAACGGCCCTTCGACAAGCTCAGACCTGCCCCGGCGAAGGCCGGGGGCGAATGGAGAACACGCGAACCATGCCCACCCTCGTCCTGATCCGTCACGGCCAGTCCGCCTGGAACCTGGAGAACCGCTTCACCGGCTGGTGGGACGTGGACGTGACCGAAAAGGGGGCGGCCGAGGCGCGCGACGCGGGCGCGCTGATGGCGGCCAAGGGGCTCGACTTCGACCTGACCTTCACCAGCTATCAGACCCGCGCGATCAAGACGCTCAACCTGGCGCTGGAGGCGATGGGCCGGCTGTGGCTGCCGACCGAGAAGCATTGGCGGCTGAACGAGCGCCACTATGGCGGGCTGACCGGGCTCGACAAGGCGGAGACCGCGGCCAAGCATGGCGAGGAGCAGGTCCGCATCTGGCGCCGCTCGTTCGACGTGCCGCCGCCGGCCGCGGAAGGCGGCGGGCCGTATGATCTCACCGGGGACCGCCGCTATGCCGGCATCCCCGTGCCCGCCACCGAGAGCCTGAAAGACACCATCGCGCGCGTGCTGCCCTATTGGGAGGAGCGGATCGCGCCGGCGCTGAAGGACGGCGCGCGGGTGCTCGTCTCCGCGCACGGCAACTCGCTGCGCGCGCTGGTCAAGCATCTGAGCCGCATCCCCGACGAGGAGATCACAGGGCTGGAGATCCCGACCGGCCAGCCGATCGTCTATCAGCTCGACGACGGACTGAACGCCGTCGATCGCTACTACCTCGCCGAACGCTGAACCGGCGCTGCCAACCCGGTTCAGCATCGCCTCACACGCCCGGGCGCATGGGTGATCCTACCCAAAGTATCGGGAGAGTGATCATGAGGCTCAAGTCGTTCATCCTCGCCGCCGCGCTCGCCACGGGCGTCGCGATCCCCAGCGCCGCGTCGGCGCAATGGGGTGGTTGGAACAATTGGGGCGGTCAGCCCGGCTGGGGCTGGCAGGATCGACGCTTCGACGATCGGTTCGACCGCCGCTTCGACCGGCGCGACTTCCGCCGCTGGGAGCAGCAGCGGCGCTGGGAGGAGCGTCAGCTCCGGCGCGACCGACGCGCATGGCGGCGCTGGCAGCGGCAGCAGCAGCGCTTCGACCGCGACCTCTGGTGGTAAGCTGACGAGCGCCCCCGGGGTCGCGGGGGCGCTCACAGCCGCGTGCGGAGCGTCCACAGCTCCGGAAAAGCGCGCTTGGCGAGCGTCGTCTCCAGATAGCTGACGCCCGGCGTGCCGCCGGTGCCGCGTTTACCGCCGATGATACGGCTGACGGTCAGCACATGCTTGTGCCGCCAGGTCGCGAGCGCATCGTCGATGTCCACCAGCTTCTCGGCGAGCTGGTACAGGTCCCACCAGCGCTGGGGTGCGGCATAGACCTCCGCCCAGGCCGCCTCGACGCCGTCGCTGGGGCGGTACGGCTCGGCCCAGTCGCGCGTCAGCGCTTCGGCGGGCACAGCGAAGCCCGCGTCCGCCAGCGCCGCGTTCGCGTCGTCCCACAGGCTCGGGCCCGCCATCGCTTCGCGCGTCATCTCTCCGGATCGCCCGCCGCCGCGCAGGCCCAAGAGCGCCTCCACGCAGCGGAACTGGTCGGACTGGAAACCCGAGCTGGTGCCCAGCACACCGCGGAACAGGGTGTAGTCGGCCGGCGTCATGGTCGCGAGCACATCCCAGGACAGCGTCATCACCGCCTGGATGCGGCTCACCCGCGCCAGCCCCTTATAGGCCTCGGTCGGTCGGCCCGCGCGCACCAACGCCTTGGCCGGTATCAGCTCGGCGATGATCTGCTTCAGCCACAGCTCCTTGGTCTGATGAATGACGATGAACAGCAGCTCGTCATGCCGGTCCGACAGCGTGTGCTGCGCGCCCAGGATGCGGTCGAGCGCGAGATAGCGGTCATAGGTCATGTCGGTCATGCGCCAGTATGTAGCCGTGCTCCCGCGAAGGCGGGAGCCCAGGGCGGCGAAGTGACTCCCGCTCGGCTCTGGGCTCCCGCCTGCGCGGGAGCACTGGTTTTGCGGTAAGGTGACGGCTAGGCAGGCGGACATGGCGGACCCGCTCGTCGGCATCATCATGGGCTCGACCTCCGACTGGGAGACGATGCGCCATGCCGCCGAGATGCTGGAAACGCTCGAGGTGCCGCACGAGACGCGGGTCGTGTCGGCACATCGCACGCCCGACCGTCTCTACGACTATGCCAAGGGCGCTGCGGCGCGCGGGCTGAAGGTGATCGTCGCGGGCGCCGGCGGCGCGGCGCACCTCCCGGGCATGGCGGCGGCGATGACTCACCTGCCGGTGCTCGGCGTACCCGTCGAGTCCAAGGCGCTCAAGGGCATGGATAGCCTGCTGTCGATCGTGCAGATGCCGGGCGGGGTGCCCGTCGGCACGCTCGCGATCGGCAAGGCGGGCGCGATCAACGCGGGGCTGCTCGCAGCGGCGATCCTGGCGACGAGCGATCCGGCGCTGGCGGAACGGCTGCTGGCCTGGCGCGCGGCGCAGACCCAAGGAGTGGCGGAGACGCCGCCCAAATGACCGACATTCGCCACCCCGGCCTTGAGCCGGGGTCCATCTATCTGCGATTGGCGCCCCTCGCGGCTCGATGGTTGCCGGCTCGAGGCCGGCAGGACGAAGAGTGCTGATCCCCCCCGGCGCTGCCGTTGGGATCCTCGGCGGCGGCCAGCTCGGCCGCATGCTCGCGATCGCCGCGGCGCAGCTCGGCTACCGCACCCATGTCTACGCGCCCGAAGCCAGCGGTCCCGCGACGGAGGTGGCGGCGGAATGGTCGCAAGGGGCGTATGACGACGCGGCGGCAATGCGTGCCTTCGCGGCCAAAGTCGACGTCGTGACCTACGAGTTCGAGAATGTGGACCCCGAGGCCGTCGCGGCGCTCACCGCCCATGTTCCGGTGCGGCCCTCCGCTAGATCGCTGGAGGTATCGCGCTACCGGATCGCGGAGAAGGAGCTGGCCGCGCGCGAAGGCGGACGGACGGCCGAGTGGCGTGCGGTGGACTCGCTCGAGATGCTGCACGCCGCGGTCGCCGAGATCGGCGCGCCCGCGATCCTGAAGACGACCCTGTTCGGCTATGACGGCAAGGGCCAGGCCCGGATCGACACGCCCGCCGATGCGGACGCGGCCTGGTCGGCGATCGGACCATCGGTCGCGGAGCATGGCGCGCCGGCGATCCTGGAGAGGCGGGTCGCGTTCGACGCGGAGTTCTCGGTCGTCCTCGCACGCGGAGCGGACGGCGCGGTCGCGGTCTACGACACCCCCGAGAACGTCCACCGCGACGGCATCCTGCGCACCTCGACCATTCCCGCCTCCGCCGCCGTGCTCGCCCAGGCCGAGGACGCGGTCGCGCTGGCGACCCGGATCGCCGAGCGGCTGGGGCATGTGGGCGTGCTGACCTGCGAGTTCTTCGCGACGGCCCACGGCCCTGTGTTAAACGAGATGGCGCCACGCGTCCACAACAGCGGCCACTGGACGATCGAGGGGGCGGAATGCTCGCAGTTCGAGAACCACATCCGCGCGATCTGCGGCCTGCCGCTCGGCTCGACCCGGCGAGTGGGCGCGCGCGTCACGATGGAGAACCTGATCGGGGACGATCCCTGGGCGCATGTGCTCGCCGAAGCTGGCGCGCACCTGCACCTCTACGGCAAGGGCGAAGCGCGGCCCGGGCGCAAGATGGGGCATGTCACGAGGGTCGGGCGCTAAGCGGAAGTCGGTAATCGGAAGCTCCATGTCGATCACCCGGACGGCCAGCGCCCTTCACAAGTGGCTCGCGCTCCTGCTCGCGGTCCCGATCCTGTTCTGGTTCGGCAGCGGCCTGTTCTTCGCCGCCGTGCCGATCGAATGGGTTCGGAGCGAGCACCGCGTCGCGGAGATCCCGGCGCGGCCCATCGAGATGACCGCGGCCGCCGCGGGTCTGGCGCGGCTCGCGGCTCTGGGCGTGACGAGCGCCGACAAGGTCGAGCTGCGCACGCTCCTCGACCGACCCGTTGCCCTCGTGTCGGGCGGGGCGGGAAGGCCGAAGCTGTTCGACCTGCGTAGCGGACGCTTGGTCTCGCCGATCTCCGCACGCATGGCGGTCGCGATAGCGGCGCGGGACGAGGCGGGGTCCGCCCGGCCTGTGCGCGTCGCGGCCGTCGCCGCCAACTCTCCGGAGTATCGCGGCGCGCTTCCCGCGTGGCGGGTCGATTTTAGCGACGGCGCAGGCGTGGCGCGGTATGTCGCCGCGGATACCGGCTTGGTGTCGGCGCGCCGTTCGACCCTGTGGCGGGTCTATGATTTCCTATGGTCGCTGCACATCCTCGACCTCAGGGACCATGAGGATTTCAATACGCCGGTGCTGATCTTGGCAGCGCTTCTGGCGCTCCTCGTGCTCGTCAGCGGGATCGTGCTTTTGCCCCAGCGTCTGGGGTGGCAGCGCCTTTACCGCAGGTTCAGACGGCCCAACCGTTCCGGCGGTTGAGCCTCGGTCGCAGCGTCCTGGGCCTATCCCGAACCATTCGTCCACCGCTCCCCGACCTGCCGCAGCACGTCGAGCGGCAGCCGTCCGTGACGCAGCACGGCGGTGTGGAACGCCTTCAGGTCGAAGCGCCCGCCCATCTTCGCCTTCGCCCGCTCGCGGATGTCGACAAAGGTGGAATGTCCGATCTTGTACGAGCACGCCTGGCCCGGGTTGGCGCAATAGCGGTCGATCTCGCGCGCCGCGTCGCCCCGCGTGTCGCCCTGCGCGTCGATGAAGTACTGGATCGCCCGCTCGCGGCTCCAGCGATACTGGTGCAGCCCGGTATCGACCACGCAGCGATTGGCGCGGAACAGCTGCGCCTTCAGATACCCGATCCGGCCCAGCGGGTCGTCGTCGTACATCCCGATCTCGTCGGCGAGCTGCTCCGAATAGAGCGCCCAGCCCTCGCCATAGCCGGAAAAGCAGTTGATCTTGCGGATGAGCGGCAGCCGCGTGTTCGACAGCGCCAGCCCACCCTCCATCTGATGGCCCGGCAGGCCCTCGTGATACGTCGTGGTCACCAGGTCGAAGCGCGGCCAGTCGGCGCTGTCGCGGAGGTTGAAATAGACCAGCCCCGGCCGCGTGCCGTCGAGCGACGGCTGCTGGGCGAAGGCGCCCGCCGCGCCGGCCTCGGTCTGCGGCGGCACGCGCCGAACCTCGAAGGCGTAGGGCGGCATGCGTTCGAACACCGCCGGCAAGCGACCCTTGATGGCCGCGAGCCGCTCGTTGCACAGCGCGATGATCTGCCGCTTGCCCTCGGCCGTGTTCGGGAACAGGTGCTTCGGATTGCGCGTCAGCGCCGCCATGCGCGCGCCGACGCTGCCCTTCGTATAGCCCTGGGCGCGAAGCAGCGCGTCCATCCGGGCCGTGATCGCCTTGGCCTGATCGAGCCCGAAGCGATGGACCTCGGCCGGCGACATGCTGGCCGTGGTATTGGCCCGGAGCGCGACCGCGTAGAAGGCTTCACCCTGCGGCGCCTTCCAGATCCCGGCGTCGTGCGTCGCGGAGCGGCGCACCTCGCGGACATAGGCGAGCTGGCGCTGGAGCGCAGGCAGCACCTCGGCAGTATAGAGCGCCGCCGCGTCGCGCCCGTACCGCTCGCCCAGGCCCTTGGCCGCCGCCCGCGTCGCGAGCGAGCGCACCACAAGCGCCTGCTCGGCGGGCACCGCCAGCTTCTCCAGCTGGACGATCGTCAGGTCGAGGAGGAAGTCGGGCGGAACAACGCCCTTGCCGACATCGGCGCGCATCCGTCCGGTCTGCGCGTCCATCTGACGCCCGAATGCCCGCAGCCGCTGCAGATAGGCGTCCGCATCCCCGGCGGTCTCGATCCGGTGCTTGGTGTCGAGGAAGTCGGGGACGGACTGGTACGCGCCGGTCTGTTGCGAGATCACATAGGGGCTGGGGCCATAGCCCGATCCCCCGAAGTCGAACCGCTGCACGTCGGCGGCGGACCGGCGCGTATAGAGCAGCGCGTCGAGATCGACCTGCTCGTCCGGCGACAGGGCGCGGCGGTTCACCGCCTCCAAGCGCTTCAACTCGGCGAGGGTCTCGGCCTTGGCCGCGGCGACTGCGGCGGGAGACTGGTCGGACAGCCTGGCCCGAAGCTCCGCGTTCGCGCCGGTGTCCAGGCCCAGATTGGTCGCCAGCTCCGGCGACCGCCGCAGCTGCGCCTGCACCAGATCGTCGAACAGCGCCGAGAGCGGCGAGGACGACTGCGCCCTGAGCGCCGGCGCGGCCCCGAGCGCACCGGCGGCGGCGGTGCCCGCCAGGAACTGACGGCGATCGGTCGGCATGGGCATGTCTCTCCTCGGACCCTGTGCTCTTTACGGCACGAGCCCCTTTGAAGGCGGCGGGGCACTTCGACAAGCGCGGTGCGAACGGTAAGAGGGGTGATGCTCCAGCCTGCGCCCCTCCCGATGGCGGCCGACCTGTACGGCGACATCGAGCCGTCGCCGCGGCGGACCTGGCGCGACCATCTGCCGGGGCTGGCGGTCGCGGGGATCGCCACCTGTGCGGCGGGATTCCTGGCCGACCGCTATGGCGCGCCGCTGACGCTGATGGCGCTGCTGGTCGGGCTGGCCATGAACTTCCTGTCCGCGGACCCTCGACTGACGCCCGGGCTCGCCTTTGCCTCGCGCGAGCTGCTGCGGTGGGGCATCGTGCTCGCGGGGGTGCGCGTCACGGTCGCGCAGATCTGGTCTCTCGGACCCGTGGCGCTGCTCGCCGTCGTCGCCATCGTCGGCCTGGTGCTCGGCGCGGGCGTGCTGGCGGCACGCCGGCTCGGCTTCGGCGCGGCGTTCGGGGCGCTGGCGGGGGGTGCGGTCGCGATCTGCGGGGCGTCGGCCGCGATGGCGCTCGCGACCACGCTCGGGGAGCGGCGCGTCGGCCAGGCGCAGCTGACGCTCGTGCTGGTCACCATCTCCGCCATGAGCGCGGCTGCGATGGTGCTCTACCCGCTGCTGGCGCATGCCCTCGCCCTCACCGATCTCCAGGCCGGGTTCCTCCTCGGCGCGTCGATCCACGACGTCGCGCAGGCGCTCGGCGCCGGCTATTCCTTTTCCGCACCCGCGGGCGACATCGCCGCTATCGTCAAGCTGACGCGGGTCGCGCTGCTCGCCCCCGTGCTGGCGCTGGTGGCGCTCGCCCTGCCCAGGACGGGAGGCGGTCGAGCGGGTGTCGGCGTGCCATGGTTCGTGATCGGCTTCTTTGTACTCGCCGGCGTCAACTCGGCCGTGGCGATCCCGCCCGTCTTGGCGCAGGTGCTGCAGACGGCGGCGACGTGGCTGCTCGCCGCCGCCGTCGCGGCGACCGCGATGCGCTCGCCGCTCGCGCAGATCATGACCGCCGGGCCGCGCCCCGTCCTGGTGGTCGGGGCGGCGACGCTGGCCGCGCTCGCGCTGTCGCTTGCGGCCGCGCTGCTGCTGATTCGTTGAGAAGAGCCGATTTTTCCATTGCCGGCGCGTAACGGTCGCATCGAAGCGCTTTGCTCCGCGTTAACGCCGCATCGTGCCCCAGACCCGCTCTCCCTCTGCCGCCAAGGACAAGATCGTCGCGGTCGGCCTACTCACGCAGCGCGACATCGAGGTGCTGGGGATCGGCCTATGCCGCCTCTTCCCACTGGAGCGGGACTCGGCTTTCGAGGATCTGCTGAAAGAGCTGGACCGGCTGGAGCCGACGCGCCGCCGATAGCGGACGCGTCGGCTCCGAAGTGTCACCCAGCGGCGCGGGTCAGCTTCTCCGGCGCACCTTCCAGCACCACGGACGCACCCGCGGCGCGACGGCGGGCCAGCCAGTCGTTGAACATCTCGGCGGCGGTGTGGTCCATCGCCGACAGCTGGTTGGCGTCCACCGTCACGTTGGCACCCGCCGGAGCGGCTTCCAGGGCGGCCGTGAGCTTGGGCAAGGTGACGAAGGTCGCCGCCCCTTCCAGCCGGATCGCATGGGCCTCGCCCCGCGTTTCCGAGTTCACCTTCAGGCGCAGGCGCTTCAGGTGCGGCAGCAGCTCCAGCGTCGACAGGCCGATGCCGACCAGCACGCCCGTCAGCAGGTCGACCGCCACGACCGTCACCAGCGTCGCCGCCCAGATCGCCGCCGGCAGCAGGCCGTGCGCGTGGAACAGGTGGCGGACATGCTTCAGGCTGACCAGCCGGACGCCGGTCACGACCAGCACCGCCGCCAGCGCCGCCATCGGGATCTCGCGCAGGATGAAGGGCAGGACCGCTACGAACGCCAGGATCCAGACACCGTGCAGCATGGTCGACAGCCGGCTCGCCGCGCCCGCCTGGACGTTCGCGGACGAGCGCACGATGACCCCGGTCATCGGCAGCGCCCCGGCAAGGCCGCACAGCATGTTGCCTACGCCCTGCGCCCGCAGCTCCTTGTTGTAGTCGGTGCGCACCCCGTCGTGCATCTTGTCCACCGCCGCCGCCGACAGCAGCGTCTCGGCGGACGCAATGAACGCGATGGCGAGCGCCGCGGTCAGGATCGCGGGGTTGGCGAAATAGGACAGGAAGCCTGCTTGGGGCAGGACCACCGCGTCGGCGATCGGCGGCACCGCGACGCGCACGACCGGCAGCGCCAGCGCCATCGCGAGCAGCGTGCCGGCGACGACGCCGACCAGCGCGCCCGGGACCAGCTTGGCGGACGCCGGGCGGAACCGCTCCCAGCCCAGCATCGCGCAGATGGTGACCAGGCCGACGGCGAACGCCATCTCCGCCGCCTCGACCGTGCCCACGTCGATGCCGAGCAGGCGCGCGGGCATGGCGGCCAGGTTGGAAAGCCCGTTGGGCAGCGGCTTGGCGTCAAACAGGACATGGAACTGGCCGACCACGATCAGCACGCCGATGCCGGCCAGCATGCCGTGCACCACGGCGGGCGAGATGGCGCGGAACCAGTTGCCGATCTTCGCCACGCCCGCGATCAGCTGGATCGCGCCGGCCAGCAACAGGATGGGCCCCAGCGCGAGCAGCCCGTGGTCGCGCACCAACTCGAAGACGATGACGGCCAGACCCGCGGCTGGGCCGCTGACCTGAAGCGGCGAGCCGGCGAGCGCGCCGACGATGAGGCCGCCGATGATGCCGGTCACCAGCCCCTTCTCCGCCGGCACGCCGGACGCGACCGCGATGCCCATGCAGAGCGGCATCGCGACCAGGAAGACGACCAGCGACGCGGTGAAGTCGCGTCCCAACCCGGCCCGGGTCGGCCGCGACACGCCGGGAGTGAGAGCCGCGGCGGCGGTCACGCGGCCACCTGCAGGTCGGCCGCGCGGCGCGGCGCGGCCGCGAGCGCGACGGGCAAAGGCTGATGCTCGACCACCTCCTCGAACCGGCCGGTCGCGCCATCGAGCGCCAGCACCGCGCCCGCCTCGATGTCGAAGAACCAGCCGTGCAGCGTCACCTCGCCCTTGGCGATCGCGGCGGCCACCGACGGGTGCGTGCGCAGGTGCGCGAGCTGCACCACGACATTCTCCAGCGCCAGCGCGCGCACGCGGGCGGCGCCGTCCAGCTCCGGATAGGTCTGGTCCACGACCTGCCGAGCCGCCGCGCCATGGTTCAGCCAGGCGGCCACGCTCGGCATCGCGGCGAGGGCCTCGGGCGGACCCGACAGCCCCTTCATCGCGCCGCAGTCGGAATGGCCGCAGATGACGATGTCGCGCACGCCGAGGGCGGTGACCGCGAACTCGACGGTGGACGACACGCCGCCATTCTGCGTCACGAAGGGTGGTACGATGTTGCCGGCGTTGCGGCACACGAACAGGTCGCCGGGCGCGGCGTGGCAGATGTGCTCGGGCACCACGCGGCTGTCCGCGCAGGAGATCATCAGCGCGGACGGGCTTTGCCCATCGGCGGCGAGGCGCTGGTAGAGCGCGCTCTGGTCCGGGAAGACGTGCTTCTGGAAGTGGAAGACGCGGCCGAGCAGTTCGTTCACAGTAGGGCTCCTCACGGCGGACGCTGCGGGAGCGCCGTCATCGTGGACCTAGCGAACGTCTTTTGCCAAGGCCGCGCCGCTTTGTGAGGAATTGTTGCGGGGCAGCGCAATCTCCGCACGCAGGCCGCCCTCGGGCCGATTGGCGAGCGTAAGCCTGCCGCCTTCGGCCTCGACCAGCCGCTGCACCGTCGCCAGTCCCAGCCCGAACCCCGGCGTGTCGCGCCGCCGCGCGGTGTCCAGCCGCACGAAAGGCTCGGTCACGCGGGCGAGCTGGTCCTCCGGAATGCCCGGCCCGTCGTCCTCCACCCGGAACAGGACGAGGGGCCCTCGCGGCTCCAGCGTCAGAACGACGCGCTCGCCATGGTGGACCGCGTTCTCGACCAGGTTGTTGAGCGCGCGCTTCAGCCCCGCCGACCGAACCGTCATCTCCAGGTGATCGGGCCCGACATAGTCCGCCTCCGCGCCCCGGTCGGCCGCGTCGTCGATCACGGTCGCAGCCAGCACCGCCACGTCGGCCAGCGCCGGCGGCTCCGGGTCGGTGTCGCCGCCGAGGTAGGCGAGCATGGAGCCGATCATCGCCTCCATCTCGGCCACGTCGCGCGCGATCGCCTGTTGCGCCGCGCCGTCGCCGAGGCTCTCGGTCCGGAGCTTCAGCCGCGCGAGCGGCGTGCGCAGGTCGTGCGCGACCGCGGCCAGCGCCTGCGTCCGGTCGGCGATGAGGCGGTGGATGCGGTCCTGCATCCTGTTGAACGCGGAGATCACGCGGACGACCTCGCCCGGCCCCTGCTCCGGCACCTGCTGCGCCCCGCCCTGCCCCACCTCGTCGGCCGCGCGGGTCAGCAGCCTGAGCGGCGCGAGGATGCGGCTGACCGTGATGCCGCCAGCCACCACCAGCGCCACCGCCGGGATGAGCGCGAGCAGGACGCGCTCGATCGCCAGGTCGAGGCCGTTGAGCGGCGTGAGCGTGCGGAAATAGACCCAGCTGCCGTCGGGCAGGCGCATCCCGCCGGTCACCACCGAGCTCCGCCCCGGCTGGGTCAGACGAAGCCTCAGGTCCGTCGCAGCCAGCGCCGGCTCCCAATCGATCACCTGCCGGCGCATCTCGTCGAGCGAAGGCGCGACCGGCGGCGGGGGCGGCAGCTTCTCGGCCCAACGTAGCGCATAGCGGTCGGTGGTCAGGTCCGCCGCCATGGCCGGGCGGGCGGCAGGCGGGCGCTCGGCGAGCAGCCGGCGGCTGATGACGAGATGCTCGGCCAGGCGCCGCGCTTCGTCGTCGCGCACGGAGAACTGGCTCGCGCGCTCGTAGAGCAGCGTGCTGACCGCGAACTCCAGCAGGATCGCGACCAGCAGGATGGCGACCAGCTGGCCGATGATCCCCCCGACCGGGCGGAACAGCCGGATCAACGGCGCTCCACCGGTACGTTCAGCATGTAGCCTATGTTGCGCACCGTCACGATCGGGGCGGGTTTGCCGTCGCCGCCCAGCTTGCGGCGCAGGCGGCTGATGAGCACGTCGACCGACCGGTCGGAACTGTCGCCCAGCCGGGTGCGCGATAGCTCGATCAGCCGCTCGCGCGCGATTACGCGCTGGGCGTTGTTCAGAAGCGCCGCGAGCAGGTCGAACTCCGCCCCCGTCAGCTCGACGGTGGCCCCGCTCGCCGCCTTGAGCTCGCGCCGGGCCGGAATGGCGGTCCAGCCGTCGAACTGGAGCACGCCCTCTTCGGCCCCGTCGCGGCGGTCGAGCGGCGGCCGGCGCAGCACCGCCCGCACGCGAGCCACCAGCTCGCGCGTGCTGAAGGGCTTCGCCAGGTAATCGTCGGCACCCAGCTCCAGCCCGACCACCCGGTCGGTCTCGCTGCCCCGCGCACTGACGAAGATGATGGGCACGTCGCTCGTGCGCCGGATCGCGCGGCACAGGTCGATGCCGCTGGTGCCGGGTAGCATGATGTCGAGCAGGACCAGATCGACGGGGCCGTTCTCCAGCGCCCGCCACATCTCGGGCGCGGCGCTCGCCGGCTCCACTTCGAAGCCGTTTTCCCGCAGCGCCCGCGCGGTCAGCGTGCGGAGCGCCGGATCGTCCTCGACCAGCAGGATCACGGGCGCGCTCATGCCCCTGAGCGCTACGGCGCGGCCCGGCGCGGGTCAACGCGCCGGTGCGGGGCGTCCCTCTGGTGAGAAACGCCCCGTAACTCGGATCAGCCGGCGCGCGTGCCGGTCAGCGGGAAGCTGCCGAACGCGCCCGCGCCGACGCTGCCGGTCAGCGTGTCGCCCTCGGCGGTCGCCTTGCAGTCGAGCGTCATCGGCATGGGCGTGGTCATCTGCTGCTTCCAGCTGATCGTCTCGCCATCGGCCTCGCCGGTGATGTCGCTGGAACCCATGCTGCCGGACACGGTGCCCGACCAGCTGGAGCCCTCGGTCTTCACCGTCAGCTGCATCTTCTGGTCGCCCAGCGGCGACTTCACCGTGCAATCCCAGCTGCCGTCCACATTCGCCATGCTCTGCTCTCCTCAGTCGCCGGTCGCGGCGGGGGTGATGGCCGGCGGTCCCGCGACCGCCTGCGCCGGCACGACCTCGACCGGCAGCCCCAGCGAGTCAAGCTGCGCGCGCACGGTCTTCGCATCGCCGACGACGACCCAGACGAAGCGGTCGGGGTCGATGACGCCCCGGATCGCACGGTCGAGCGCCTCGCGGGTGAAGCCGCGATACCGGGCGGCGATGGTCGAGTAATAGTCGTCGGGCCGGCGGAAGAGATCGTTGGCCTGCATCGCCGACAAGACCGCCTCCGACGTCTCGAACGTTCCCGCCAGCGAGCGGATCGCGCCCGTGACGGCCCGGTCGAACTCGACCTCCGTGAGCGGCTTGGAGGTCACGAACTCGCGTACGTCCTGTCGCAGGCTGGCGATCGACGGCCCCGTCTTGTCGGCTTGGACCGGCGCGGACAGGAGGTAGGGGGCGGCGTGCTCCGCCCGGGAGAACCCGCCGCTCACGCCATAGGACCAGCCCTTGGTCTCGCGCAGGTCGGTGTTGACTCGCGACAGGAAACCGCCGCCCAGCGCATCGTTCGCGGTCACGAGCGGCAGCAGGTCGTCCGTGCCGCGCAGCCGCGTCGGCAGCCCGCCGACGATGGTGGATTGCGGGCTGTCCGGCCGATCGACCAGCACGACCTTCGGGCTTGCGGGCCGTCCCTCGCCGAACCGCTTGGTCCCGCCCGCGCCGACCGCGCGCCAATCGCCGAACCTGCGCTCCAGCGCCTGGGTGACCTCGGCGAGCGGTCGATCGGAGGTGACGAAGATCTTGGCCTTGTCCGGCCGCAGCCAAGCGTCGCGAAAGGCGAGCAGGTCCTGGCGGGTCAGCGCCGCCACGGCCTCGGGATCGCCCGCGCCCTGCGATTTCGCATAGGGGCTGTCCGGCCCATGCACCAGCGGCGGGACCACGCGGTTCGCCAGCCCCTGCGGACTGGTCAGCTCCTGCGCGATCCCCGCCAGCGTCTGCGCCTTGACCCGCTCCAGCTCCGACGCGCGGAACGCCGGCGTGCGCACGACCTCGGCGAACAGGTCGAGCGCGGGCTGCAGATTGGCGCTCGGCACCTCCAGCCCGATCGTGGTCCGATCCGCGCTCGCACCGGAGCCGATGCTCGCGCCCAGCCGCTCCTGGGCTTCGGCCAGCGCGATCGCGTCGAGCCGCGCCGTCCCGCCCTCCTCCAGCATCGCGAGCGTCACGTTCTGCGTGCCCAACTTGCCTGGCGGATCAGCCGCAACGCCGGCATCGAAGCTGACCACCGCCTGCGTCACCGGCACGGCGGTCCGCTGGGCGTAGACGACCTCGATCCCGTTCGACAGCCGCGCGCGCGTGACCGCGGGGAAGCGCAGCGCCGCAACCTCGCCGACCGGCGGCAGCGGCCCGCGCGTGCCCTTGACAGGCGTCTCGGAGGCAGGCGGCACGTCGGCGCGCGGCGGCACCTTGGCCTCCTCGTAAGCCGAGCGGGCGCCCGGCACGACGTTCAGCGCGTAGACCGGCCGGGTGAGCCAGCGCTGCATGGCAACCCGGACGCTCTCCGGCGTCTGCCTGGCCAGCATCTCCAGCCGCTTGCGGTAGAAGCCGGGGTCGTTCGAATAGAGTGCGCCCTCGGCCAGCGCCACCGCCTTCCCGCCGAAGCCGCCGACCGACTCCAGCCCGTCGATCCGGCTCGCGACAACGCGGGTGACATAGCGGCTCACCTCGTCGGCGGTCGGGCCGGTGCGGATGAAGTCGGCGATGATCGCGTCCAGCCGCCGCTCGGCCGCCGCCACGTCCGCACCCGGGCGCACCAGGGCGTTGATCTCGAACTGGCCGAGCTGCGCGAAGTCCTCGTAATTCGCCGAAGCCTGCGTCGCCAGCCGCTCGCGCCGGACCAGCGCATTGTCCAGCCGCGAGGAGCTCAAGCCCCCGAGCACGCCCGCCGCCACGTCCAGCGCAGCGGCGTCGGGGTCGTTCAGCCCCGGCCCGACCCAGCTCCGCGTCAGCAGGGTCGCCGCGACCCGGTCCTGCATCACCTCGCGCTTGGCGTTCGACAGCGTCGGGATCGGTGCGGCCGGCGCCTTGGTGTCCGGCCCGCGCCGAATCGCGCCGAAATACCTCTCCACCAACGGCCGAGCGGTCGCCGCGTCGATGTCGCCGGCCAGCACCAGCACCGCGTTGTTCGGCCCGTAATGGTCGCGGAACCAGTCCTTCACGGTCTGGAGCGTCGCCGCGTCCAGGTCCGCCATCGACCCGATCGTGTCGTGGCCATAGGGGTGGCCGGGCGGGAACAGGCCGGCGAGCTGCTGATAGGAGAGGAGGCCATAGGGCTGGTTGTCGCCCTGCCGCTTCTCGTTCTGCACGACGGCGCGCTGCTCATCGAGCTTGGCCTGCGTGATCGCACCGAGCAGATAGCCCATGCGGTCGGATTCCAGGAACAGCGCCCGCTCCAACGCCGCGGTCGGCACCGTCTGGAAGTAATTGGTCCGATCGAAATAGGTGGTGCCGTTGAAGTCGGTCGCGCCTACCATCTTAAGCGGCTCGAAGAACTCGCCCGGCGCGTTCTCCGACCCGTTGAACATCAGATGCTCGAACAGGTGCGCGAAGCCCGTCTTGCCCGCGGGCTCATGCTTGGAGCCGACATCATACCACACCGACACCGCCACCACCGGCGCCTTGCGGTCGGTATGCACCACCACGCGTAGGCCGTTCGGCAGCGTGAACTGCTCGAAGGGGATGTCGACCTGACGGACCAGCTCGGCGACCGGCACGGGCGCGGTCGCGGTCTGCGCCCCCGCGGGGGCGAGCGCGACGAGCGCGACGCCGGCGAGCGCGGCGGAGACTCTGAACATGAACTGGCGACCTTCGACTGACGTTCCGTCAGGGCCGATACACGCGCTCGACATGGTTGCGAAGCGCCGCCGGGCTGAACCACACCGGCTTCAGCTCGTGCCGGACGAAGAGCGGCGCCTGGTCGGCATAATGCGGCGAGTCCGGCCGGGTCGTCGCCGCGCCGAAGGGCTGGATCGAGCGGCTATGGACGCGGCCCTGGGGGTCCCAGCCGACCAGCATGACGAAGCTGTCGCCGTGCTTCACCTCCAGCCTGCCGTCCTTGCCCTCGTTCCACAGCGACGCCGCGCGCAGCACGTCGGGCGCGCCGTCCATCGGCAGGTCGACCTTGCCCTGCCGCACCCGGAGGATGTCGCCCAGCGGCACGTCGAGCCGGCCGAAATGCGTCTTGAGGTACGCGACGGCCGCCCGCATCTCCTCGGCCGGATCGGGCCTGGCTTTCCGCGGATAATGCCAGCTCTGGCCCGCGCGCATCAGCAGCACGGCGAGCGAGTCCGCCGGCCCGCGCCCGTCGAAGGTCCAGTCCCACTGCCTGAGCAGCGCCTGGCCCTCGGCCGCCTCCCCTGCGAACCGCCCGTCCATCAGGTCGCGGAACCACCGCGCCGCCCAGCCCTGCCGGCTGACCCCGGTATCGAACTTGATCCGGAGCAGCTCCGCCTCGCCGATCCGGGGCGTCGCCGCCATCAGCTCGACCGCGCGCGTGCCGCGATTGGTGGTGTCCGTCTCGACGCCGAGCAGCGGCGGCTGCGCCGGCATCTCCGACCCCGGCCCGCTCGCGAGATAGGGCGAATTGTTGGCGTTCTGGATGAATCCCGACGCCGGATCGACCAGCTTCGGTACCGCCGCCCAAGGCATAGTGCCGGGCGCGAAGGTCCGGCTCGTATCGCCGGGCAGCACGCCGGCGTAATCGGCCCCCGCCCGCCGGTTCGGGAACATCGCATTGTAGATATAGGCGATGCGCCCAGTCCGGTCGGCGTACAGGAAGTTGGTCGCGGGCACGCCCTGGATCGCCATGGCGCGCGTCCACTCGGCCCAGTCGCGCGCCTTGGTCAGCCGATAGTATTGCTCCACCATCTTCAGTTGGTCCGCGCCCGCATAGCGGATCGCGAAATGCCCGGCTGTGTTGGCGATCACCGGCCCTTGCACGGCGCTCAGCACCGTGCGCGGCACCGGCAGCGTGAACGGCCCCCACAGCTTGACCGGAAGCCACACGCGCCGCTTCACCAGCGGCCGCCACTGCCCGTCGAAGCGGTAACGGTCGCCGTCGGTGGTCAGCTTGTAGACGTCGATCAGGTCGGGCCGGTTGACCGTATTCGTCCACCCCAGCGTCCGGTTGTGACCGAGCAACGGATAGGGCGCGCCGGGGAAGGTCGCGCCGGCGAAGTCCCAGCCCTGCCCGGAATGGACCACCAGCTCGTACCAGGCGACGCCTCCGCGCCACGGCTGGTGCGAGTTGGAGATCATCCGCGTCCAGCCATCGCCCGACCGCTTGGGCGCGACCACGAAGGCGTTGGACCCCGCCTCGGTCGGCCGCGGCCCCGCCGGGGTGACCGACGGCGCCTCGCCTGCTTCGGACGGCGCCCGGTCGGGCGGCGGCGCCTTGTCGCCGACCAGCGCGCCCAGCACGCCGTCCAGCCCGAAGAAGAAGGGCGAGCGCACCACGAACCCCGTCACCACGTCGCGGCCGTTGACCGGGAACAGCTTGGCCAGCTTCACCTCTTGCCGATGCCGTCGCGCATAGGCGTTCAACCCGGAGGCATAGCCGTCGAGCAGCGCGCGCACGTCGGCGGGCTGCTGGTCATAGTCGCGATCGACGGTCGCCCGCGCGTTCAGCAGGTGCATGGCGAAATCCGTCTTCGCCCCGTCCTGCCCGGTGATCGCGCCCAGCCGCCCGCGCGTCATCGCGAGCACCTCCTGCAGCGTCGAAAAATCGTCCTCGGCATGGGCATAGCCGATGCCGTACGCGACGTCCGGGTCGGTCCGCCCGAACACATGCGGCGTCCCCCACCGATCGCGTGCGATCACGCTGTCGTACTTGCGCTCCGGCGGCGGCGCGGCCGCCTCGGCCAGCAGCGGCTCCCAGGTGGCGAGGCCGATCGCGAGCAGCACCACGAGCCCCAGCAGGCCCAACCCGATCCGACGCAGCACCGCGACCCCCTTGTCACCCAGGCGCCGTTCCGGAGCCCTTGTTATGGAGGTCGTTCAAGGGGACGCGGGCGAGCGCGTCAATCGCTATTCCGTCGCCCAGCGTAGGCCGGCGTACCGCACCGTCCCACGTCCCCGCCGCATCGCGCCGCCGATCGCGCCAAAGCCGGCGATCATCAGCGCCCAGCTGGCCGGTTCCGGCACAGCGGTCAGCCGCACCGTGTTGGCGATAAAGGCGCGGGTCGTGTTGGTGTAGATGAACGCCCCGCCCCGATAGGCCGATGTGCTCGCATCGAGGATCGACAGTCCCCAGCCGATCTGGCCCGGCGTGATGCCGAAACCGCCAATGTCCACCTCCGTCCCGATCGTCAGCATGTCCTGCGTCGCGTCATAGGCCATGAACGGCGTGCCGGGCCTGTTCAGGCCGGTGACGGTCAGCCCTGTCCGCGTCGCACCGAAGCTGGCGACCGGATCGAGCGTCGCCACGAAGCGCCCGGTGACCGGGTTCGTCGGAGCGCCGCTCCCAAAGCCGCTCGCGCGCAGATGGAAGTCGAGCGTGATCAGCGCGGCCGCCGCCGGTGCGGCGAAGAACGCAGCCAGCCCAGCCGTGATGCCAAGAACCATCCGCATCATGCTTCTCCCCCCTCTCTACCTTTCCGTGCCGCCGCGCTGCCCGGCGTCGCGGGCCGAACACCCCATTCAGGCGAACGCCACGCGTGCCTTCCGCTTACGCAGCGCCCCACCGATTGCGCCAAAGCCGACGACCATCATTGCCCAGGTCGCAGGCTCCGGGACGGCTGGCGTTCCTTGGGTGATGGAAAACGTCAGTGTCGTCGGGATGTCCGTCCTACTTTCCAAGAGGATCCGGACGTCCGGTGCGAGCAGACCATCAAAGCTGCCTGTTTCGCTCCCCTGCCCGGACGCCGGCACGCAAATTGCGTCAAATGGTCCGGCGCAATTCTGGGGAGAAACGACCGTACCGGCGACAAGCGTATCGCGGGGACCACAAAAGAACAGGAGGCACATCTCAACCGACATGAACAATCCGCCCCTGCCGTTCCCATCGATCGACGCGGACCAGCTGAAGGTCACCGGGTCGGTTGGAACAACGATCGGAGCCATGCTGACCGTCTGATTGGTCGCGGAGAAGGTGAACGTGAGCGAGGTCGGCCCGGTTTGCACCACCGTTCCATTGCCGCTCCAATTCGCTGCATCGAAAAACGATGCAGCATTCGCTGCCGCGGCGCTGGACAGCCCGAGCATGAGAACACATGCCCAGAATAGCCTTTTCAGCATGAAGCACCCCCTTTTCGCCTCAAGTCCGGCGAGCCGCCCGGCGACCGTGCCGTCGATGCAGACCGAGTCGTTGATCGGGAATGTCTAGCCACGGCCTCGCTTGTCACCGCCTGTATTTTTGACCGACACTTACCCGATGGCTGTCGAGTCGCAGACCGTGCCGGACTGGGACATGATCGCGGCGCGCGCGGCACAGGTGCGCGGCGATCCCGCCTTCCACCATGCCGCCCGATGCTTCTGCGAACGGATCAGCGCGCTGTTCGCCGAGCCGCACCCGGCGGTTCGCCACATTGACGACGCGGGCGGCTATGCCGTCCTCGCCATCCTGCTCGCCGCCCGCGCCGGGGGCCGACCGGGCTGGACGCCCACCCGCGCGATCATCGACGTGGTGGCGCCCGCCAGGCTGGCCTCCGAACGCCGCGTCACGCGCATGCTCGCCTCCATGTCCGATCGAGGACTGGTCCAGCTATGCCGGATAGGCGGCGACCTGCGCGTCCGGCACGTTCGCGCCGACACGCCGGTGCTGGACTTTTTCGGCCGCTGGCACGACGCCCACCTGTCTCCGCTGAGGCTGCTGGCGGGTTCCGACCTGCGCCGGGCGCTGGGCGGCGACAGCGCCACCGCCGTGGTCTGGCAGGCCGTGGTCGTCGCCATGGTCCGCCACCACGGCTTCATGATGATCCACCCCTTTCCGGCCATCGGCGACCTCATGCGCCGGGCGAGAGGCTATCTGGCCATGCTGCAGCTGCGGCTCGATCCGGCCACGCCGTCCAGCCGGTTCGCCGCGCGGTTCCGCGTATCGGAAAGCCAGGCCAGGCTCGTGCTCTCGCGGGCGCGGGCGCTCGACCCCAGTCTGGTGGACGCCTGGCTGACCACCGAACTCGCCTTCGCCACCCTCGTCGCGGACGCCTGCCTCGGCCAGGCCTTTGACGAACCGGTAGGCGAGACGGAGGTGGGGGCGGCCGCCCTTGCGCGGCGATCAGCCTGATCGGTTTGCCGCCCGCGAACATGCTCGAACCGCCGCCGAAGGCGCGATGTCGCAAACGCTGTCCTACAAACCCGCCGCCGTGCTTAGGTCGAGTATGCGCCGCCTGACTCGAAATCCTTCCAGCCGAGGTCCCGCGGTCGCGTCAACTCGGGGCGTACCCGTCTGAAACCGTCGCTCCACCGTCGCCGGGGCGTCGCTTGGGTGGCGCTTGGGTGTCGCGTCACCGTCGCGAAACGGTGGCGTCCGCGCAGCGTTGTTGCCGCTCTCCCTGCAGCGTCCATTCGCCAGCGCCTCCACATGTTCAACTTGTCGGGCGAGGCACCGGCTGAAGCGGCCATGCAAGCGCGAACATTCGTGAACATTCGGGCTTGTGTTGCTCATTGGCAACACTACCTCACCGGGCAAGGAGACAGGGACCGCCCATGAACCTCGAGAAATTCACCGACCGCGCCAAGGGCTTCCTGCAATCGGCGCAGACCGTTGCGATCCGCATGTCGCATCAGCAGATCGCGCCCGAGCATGTCCTGAAGGCGCTGCTGGAAGACGAGCAGGGCATGGCCGCGGGGCTGATCGGCCGCGCCGGCGGCGACGCGAAGCGCGCGGCTGCGGAGGTCGACGCGTTGCTCGGGAAGCTGCCGGCCGTGTCCGGCTCCGGCGCGCAGACCTCGCCCGGCCTCAACAACGACACGGTGCGCGTGCTCGACCAGGCCGAGCAGATCGCCACCAAGGCCGGCGACAGCTTCGTCACCGTCGAACGGCTGCTCCTCGCGCTCGCCCTGTCGACCACCGCCGCCGGCAAGGCGCTCGCAACGGCGGGCGTCACCGCGCAGGGCCTGAACGCCGCGATCGAGCAGCTCCGCAAGGGCCGCACCGCTGATACGGCGGGCGCCGAGGACCGCTATGACGCGCTCAAGAAGTTCGCCCGCGACCTGACCGAGGCCGCGCGCGACGGCAAGCTCGACCCCGTGATCGGCCGCGACGAGGAGATCCGCCGCACGATCCAGGTGCTCGCGCGCCGGACCAAGAACAACCCCGTGCTGATCGGCGAGCCCGGCGTGGGCAAGACGGCGATCGCCGAGGGCCTGGCGCTCCGCATCGCCAATGGCGACGTGCCCGAGGGGCTCAAGGACAAGACGTTGATGGCGCTCGACATGGGCGCGCTCATCGCCGGCGCGAAGTATCGCGGCGAGTTCGAGGAGCGGCTGAAGGGCGTCATCGACGAGGTGAAGGCCGCCGAGGGCGACGTCATCCTCTTCATCGACGAGATGCACACGCTGATCGGCGCGGGGAAGAGCGAGGGCGCGATGGACGCGTCCAACCTGTTGAAGCCCGCGCTCGCCCGCGGCGAGCTCCACTGCGTCGGCGCGACCACGCTCGACGAGTATCGCAAGCATGTCGAGAAGGATCCCGCGCTCCAGCGCCGCTTTCAGCCCGTCTTTGTCGGCGAGCCGACGGTGGAGGACACCATCTCCATCCTGCGCGGGCTCAAGGAGAAGTACGAGCTTCACCACGGCGTGCGGATCACCGACGGCGCGCTCGTCTCCGCCGCGACGCTCTCCAATCGCTACATCTCCGACCGCTTCCTGCCCGACAAAGCGATCGACCTGATGGACGAGGCCGCCAGCCGGATCCGCATGGAGGTCGAGTCCAAGCCCGAGGAGATCGAGACGCTCGACCGCCGCATCCTGCGGCTGAAGATCGAGCGCGAGGGCCTGCGCCGCGAATCCGACGAGGCGTCGCAAGACCGGCTGGAGCGGATCGAGGAGGAGCTCGCAAATCTGGAGCAGCAGTCGGCCGAGCTGACGGGGCGCTGGCAGGCGGAGCGCGAGAAGATCGCGGGCGAGGCCAAGCTGAAGGAACAGCTCGACGCCGCCCGGCTCGCGCTCGACCAGGCCCAGCGCCAGGGCGACCTCGCCCGCGCCGGCGAGCTGCAATACGGCACTATCCCTGCGCTCGAGAAGCAGCTGCGCGAGGCGGAGGCGACCACCCGCGGCGCGATGCTGCGCGAGGAGGTCACCGCCGACGACATCGCCGCCGTCGTGTCCCGCTGGACGGGCATCCCGGTCGACCGGATGCTGGAGGGCGAGCGAGAGAAGCTGTTGCAGATGGAGCAGCAGCTGGGCCGCCGCGTTATCGGTCAGGAGGAGGCGGTGCGCGCCGTCTCTACCGCCGTGCGCCGCGCCCGCGCCGGTCTCCAGGACCCGAACCGGCCGCTCGGCTCTTTCTTGTTCCTGGGCCCAACGGGCGTCGGCAAGACCGAGTTGACCAAGGCGCTCGCCGAGTTCCTGTTCGACGACCCGGCCGCGATGGTCCGCATCGACATGAGCGAGTTCATGGAGAAGCACGCCGTCGCCCGCCTGATCGGCGCGCCCCCGGGCTATGTCGGCTATGAGGAGGGCGGCGTGCTGACCGAAGCCGTCCGCCGCCGCCCCTATCAGGTCGTGCTGTTCGACGAGGTGGAGAAGGCGCACGGCGACGTCTTCAACGTCCTCCTCCAGGTGCTCGACGACGGCCGCCTGACCGACGGGCAGGGCCGCACGGTCGATTTCTCGAACACGCTCATCATCCTGACCTCGAACCTGGGCTCGCAGTTCCTGAGCCAGGTCGCGGACGACGCAGACGTGAAGTCGGTCGAGCCGCAGGTGATGGAGATCGTGCGCGCACACTTCCGGCCGGAGTTCCTGAACCGGCTGGACGAGATCATCCTGTTCCACCGCCTGGGGCAGCAGCACATGGCGCCGATCGTCGACATCCAGGTCGCCCGCCTCGGCCGGCTGCTGGAGGATCGCAAGATCTCGCTGGCGCTCACCGACGCGGCGCGCGCCTGGCTGGGGCGGGTCGGATACGACCCCGTCTACGGAGCGCGACCGCTGAAGCGCGCCGTGCAGCGCCACTTGCAGGACCCGCTCGCCGACCTGATCCTGCGCGGCGAGGTGAAGGACGGCGCGACCGTCAGCGTCGACGAGGGCGACGGCAAGCTGATGCTGGCGGCCGCGTGAGCGCCCGGTTCCGCCTGTCGCCCGGCATCGACCGGGCCGCCTTGCGCGCGCGGTTCGGGCGCGAGCGGCGGGTCCGGATCGCACCGTTCCTGGTCGAGGAGGACGCGGCGGCGCTTGCCGCGCACCTCGCCGACCGGGACGACTGGAAGCAGGTGCTGAACTCGGGCGACAAGGTGTTCGAGATGGACCGGGTGCAGCTCGCCGCGCTCGACCCGGCACAGGCGGCGCGGCTCGATGCCGCCGTTCACGCATCGGCGCGCGACGGCTTCCAGTTCCGGTTCGGCTCGATCCGCGTCCCCGATGATGACGCGGAGCGGACCGGCGACGGCCGCGCGCTCGCCGCCTTCGCGCGCTTCATGTCGGGGCCGGAGGTGCTCGCCCTGATGGTGAACGTGATGGGACCATCGGACATCGCCTTCGCGGATGCGCAGGCGACCCGCTACGGCCCCGGCGACTTCCTGACCGCGCACGACGACGAGATCGCCGGCAAGCACCGGCGCGCGGCCTATGTTTTCGGGCTGAGCCGCGACTGGCGCGCCGAATGGGGCGGGCTGCTGCTGTTCCACGAAGCGGGGGGCGAGGTCGCGGGCTTCGCGCCCCAGTTCAACGCGCTCAACCTCTTCGCCGTGCCCCAGCCGCACAGCGTCAGCCTGGTCGCGCCCTTCGCGCCGCGCGAGCGCCTCTCCGTCACCGGCTGGCTGCGCGCCCGCAGCTAGTCGCGCGGGAGCGCGACCAGGTCGAGATGCAGGAACACCTGCCGGCCATGGGCCGGGGCATGCGCCCGGCGCAGCCAACCGGGAATGAGGAACAGCTGGCCGGCCTTGGGGTGTAGCCGGTGCACCGGCTCGTCCGGATCCTTCGCGAAGCGGAGGCTCGGCGCCTCCAGCAGCACCAGCGGCGAGCGCGGGTCCTCCAGCTCGATCGCGCCGCCGGCCGCGCCTTCGACGCAGTAGATCGCCGACCAGAAGGCGGCCGGCGCAAACGCGGGGAGCGTCCTTGCGCCGGGTGGCAAGAGGACGGCTTCGAGATCGCACCGCCAGCCGAAGCGATCGCGCCCGCCCGCCGCAATATCGACGCTATGCTGCCGTGCCAGCGCCAGCACGTCCTGCATGAGCGTCGCCGCGGCAGCCCCGCCCCAGTCCTGCTTCAACGGCCCGCTCCGCCAGCCTCCGCCCGGCGCCTCGCCGGCCGAAGGCGCAGCGGCCGCCGTCGCGATCGCCGCGCCCAGTTCAGCGTTCAATCCCGCACCGTCGATCACCGCCGAGATGAGCGGGGTTGCGAAGACGGGCTGCATGTCCATCACGCCGCCTCGAAGCGCGCCGTGAAGTTCATCGCGATGGAGATGCGGGAGCCCTGCCCGCGATACGGCCGGACGCTGTGCATCAGCCAGGAGGGAAACATGACGAGCCGCCCGGCGCTGGGGCGGAACCATACCTCCTGGCTGTCGTGCCGGCCGTCGGGCTTGCGCCAGCGCAGGTCGGGGGTGCGGGCGCGCACCATCGGCATGCGCGGGTCGAGGAAGACGAGCTCCCCGCCCAGCGCGCGGTCGGGCGAGCCGCCATAGCCGTCCTCAACATAATAGACGGCCGACCAATAGGCGCCGGGATGCGAGTGGGTCTGGTTGGATGCGCCCGGCTGCGAGATATTCGCCCACATGTTGCTGATCCAGCGCGGGCGTCTTCCGTCGAGATCGCGGGAGGCAGCCTCGCACCGCGCCTGCACATGCGCGAGCAGGCGGCGGGCGGCATCCCCGCCCCACTCCGGCATGCGGTCGTCGGATTGCCAGCCGAGAACGTTCGACAGCTGCACGCCCGTCGTCTGGCGCTGCCGCTCGAGGATCGCTGCCTTGAGCGGGCCCAGAGCGGCGGCCCCCTCCGCCCAGACTTCGGTCAGGAGCGATGTGGTGAAGAGCGGCGAGACCTGGACCTGCGTGGCGACCATGCATGCATCCTGGCCGGAACGAGCACGCAAAAAAAGGGGCAGGCTCGCGAGAGCCCGCCCCCTTTCTTCCTAGATATCGCGACGGCTCAGAAGCGGACGCGCCCGCTGACGAAGAACGACCGGCCCAGCACGTCGTAGGTGCTCGGGAAGGTGTTCGTCTGCTCGCCCGACCCGCCGCTCTGCGCGGAGGCCAGCAGCGGCGGCTGCTCGTCGAACAGGTTCGAGACACCGGTGTTCAGGCTGAAGGTGTCGGTGACGTTGGCCGACACGGTCAGGTCGAAATAGCTGCGGGAAGGCAGCCGCTCGACCGCGAACAGCACCGCGTCGTTGTCGTCGCGCACCGAGCCCAGGTAGCGCCACTGCAGCGAGCCGCGGACGCCCTCCGTGCCCAGCGTCAGGCGGGCGGTGTGCCGCCACTTGGGCAGCGGCACGCCCGTCGTTCCGCCAGGGCTGGCTGGCGAGCATAGGTTGCCGTAGCGGCCCTCGCACTCGCGAACGATCGGCAGGCCCTGGACGGGGGTGAAGCGGTAATTGAGCAGCCGCGTCCCGTTGAAGCTGAAGCCGATCGACCCGCCTTCGATGCCGAACAGGTTACCCGGCTTGTAGGTGTAGTTGACGCCGACATCGATGCCGTCCTGCTTCAGGCCACCGGTGTTGTTGTTGCGGTCATTGATCGCTTCGATCTGCCCGAGCGAGTTGCGGGTGATCAAGCGGCAATAGTCTTGCAGCTGCAGCTGGAAGCAGGCGTTGCCGATGTTCTGCGTGCCGACCCGGGCGATATAGTCGGAGATCTCGATGTTGTAATAGTCGACCGTCGCCGTGAAGCCCGGCAGGAACTGCGGCGTCAGGATCACGCCGACGGTCCAGGTGTCCGCCGTCTCCTCTCGCAGGTTCGCGTTGCCGCCGAGGAACGTCGGCGGGTTGACGATGGTCGCCAGGCCCAGATTGGTGCGCGCAACCGGATCGGCGAGGACCGCCGCCGGGATGCCCTGCGCCTGGCAGAAGGCGTTGAGCGAGCCGCCCGGAGCAGCCGCGGCTACGTTGCAGCCCTCGATGTTGCCCGAGAAGGACACCGTGTTGCCGAGGAACAGCTCGTTGACGCTCGGGCCGCGGATCGCGCGGCTATACTGACCACGGAAGGTGATGTCGCGGACCGGCGCGAAGATGCCGTTCAGCGCATAAGTGTACACAGTCCCCGGCGCATTCGAGTAGTCGGAGACGCGACCCGCCGCGTTCAGCTCGAGACGATGGATGAAGGTGTCGTTGGCGAGGGGAACGTTGAGCTCGGCGAACGCCTCGCGCACGCTGTACGAACCTGCTGTCGGTCGGCCCGGGTTGAAGCCGGCGACGTTGCCCGAGGCCAGGAAGGAGTCCGGCGTGACGGAGCCGCTCTCGTTGCGCCACTCGCCGCCGACCGCCAGGCCGACGGGCCCGGTGCCGAAGTCGAACAGGTTCGGATTGGTCAGCGCGAAGATCGCGTGCTCGGTCTTGTACTCCTGCAGGTTGGTCGCGCCGATCGCGAGATAGTTGATCGCCGCCTGCGAGATGTTGCCGATCCCGAAGATGTTGGCCGGCACGCAGCCAGCCGCGCGGGCGGCGGCATCGGCGCAGACCAGAGTGCCGCCGTTCGGCGCACCCGCGATCGGGAACGGAGAGATGGTGGTGCCGCTCTGGAACGCGGTAGTCGTCGCCGCGATGAAATTGCTGATCGCGATGTTGCCGTTCTGGCGCTGCGCGTTGCGCGTCCGGGCGTACATGTACGACCCGTCATAGCTCCAGTTGCTGCCCAGGTCGCCGCGCATGCCGACCATGATACGGTAGGCATTGCGGTCGTCGTTGTTTTGGCGCGGCCCCAGCGGAACCGTACGGTATCCGAAGCTGGGGAAGCGCACATATCCGTCGTTGGCGACGTCCAAGCCCGCCGTCGTTTCCGCCGCGTCGATCGCCGCCAGGCCGGCGCGAACATTCGGCGCGAAGAAGGGCGAGTTCGTCTGGACGCGCAGCGCCCCCAGCGAACCGTTACCGAACGGCGTCGAGTTCGCGATCGGGGTCGCCGCGAGCTCGGTCGTGACCCGGTTGTTGATGAACTGCGCCGAGATGTACGGGACGAGCGCCTCGGTGATCTCGTAGTGCGCCTGCGCCGAGATCAGGAACCGCTCCTGCGGCACCTGGAGGTAGTTCACCGGCGCGAAGTTATAGGAATCCGTCGTGTCGACGAACGGCCCGAGCGTTCCGTTCGGGTTGAAGTCGACGTTGAGTGTGCTGCCGGTACCGAACAGAGTACCAGCCGCCGCGGCTTGCGCAGCCGACAGCAGGACGCGCGTTTGTGGGCCGCTCGGCGAACCGGCGACGATCGTGGTCGGCGGCGTGGTCGCGGTTCCTGCGACGTTGGTCAGCGCGAACTGGCCGAAGGAGCGTGCGCCAGCAAAGGTGCCGGAACGCTTCAGATAGCCGACGTGCACGGTCGCATTGCCGCGCCCATCCTGGAAGTTGGCGCCGATGGTGCCGTTGATGTCCCAGATCTGGCCGTCGCCGCGCTCGGTCACGTTGTACTGCGACTGGAGGTCGAGACCCTCGAAGTTCTTCTTCAGGACGAAGTTGACGACGCCCGCGATCGCGTCCGAGCCGTACACCGCCGAGCGGCCGCCGGTCACGACGTCGACGCGCTCGATCAGCGCCGCCGGGATGGTGTTCAAGTCGACGGTCTGCGTGACGTCGAACGAAACGTACCGCTTGCTGTCGACCAGCACGAGCGTGCGCGCCGCGCCAAGGGCGCGGAGGTTGACGGTCGCAACGCCGCCACCCGGGTTGTTCGACGTGGAAGACGTCGTCGCCGTGATCTGCGGGAAGTCGTTCAGCACGTTCTCGATGTTGGCCGAACCCGCCTGAAGCGCGATTTCCTCGGCGCCGACGACCGCCACCGGCGCGGCGGACTCGATGTCAGGGCGCGCGAGGCGCGAGCCGGTGACGACGACGTCGTCGCTGGTCTGAGACGCGGTCGCGTCGTCCTGCGCGGTGGACACGTCCTGCGCGCTGCCCGAAACCGTTTGCGCGCCGGCGGGAGCGGCGATCGCGGCGAACGACGCCAACAGCGTCGTCGCCAACAGGCGATTGCGTACGGAAACCATCGTTCGTCCCTCCTGAACCCGAATAATCGTGCGTAAAACGCAACACGAAAAACTATTGATGCCGCTCCCTAACGTTCCGACCGAAGCCGACACAAGGCGAGCCCCATGCCGTTGCGGTGTTTTGCGGAGCGCTGTAACCAAAATGCCACGCCCATGCGGGACGGATTCTCGGGCGCGGTTTGGGGAGATGCCCTTGTTCGCTTTGATGATTTTGGCGGCGCTCGGCGGTCAGTCGGCCCCGGCCAGAGCCGAAGGCCCTCCGGCCCCCTTGCGAGCGCTGACCGCGTGCCGCGCGCTGACCGAACCCTCGGCGCGGCTCGCCTGCTTCGACAAGGCGTCGGCCGAGCTGGAGACCGCGGTCGCGGCCAAAAGCGTGGTCGTGCTCGACAGGACGGAGGTGACGCAGACGCGCCGCTCGCTGTTCGGCCTGCGCCTGCCGAAGCTGAAGATCTTCGGCGGCGGCGACGATGAGGGTGGCGAGGAGCTGAAGGAGCTCACGGCCAAGGTGACCGAGGTGCGCCCGCTCGGCTACGGCAAGTTCCGGCTGGTCCTGGAGGACGGAGCGCCGTGGGAGACAACGGAAGCGCTCGGCACCTTCGCCAGGCCCCCGGCAGTGGGTGATACGGTGAACATCCGGCGCGGCATGGCGGGCTATTTCCTGAAGGTCGGCGGCCAGAGCGCCGTGCGCGCGCGGCGGGTGAACTAGCCGGGCGGCGGCCCCGCCGCGAGCAGCGGGTCAAGCCGCGCCCCGCGCCAGGTCAGCCCCCAGTGCAAATGCGGCCCCGTCGCGCGGCCGGTCGCGCCGACCGCGCCGACCGGCTGGCCGGCCGCGACCTGCTGCCCCTCGGTCACGTCGATGCGGGACAGGTGCATCAGCGCGGAGCCGAGCCCGCCGCCATGGTCGATCAGGAGCAGCCGCCCCTCCAGCGTGAAGGGCGGGTCCGCGGCGAGCGTCACCCTTCCCGCCGCCGGCGCGCGCACGACCGCGCCGGCCGGTGCGGCGATGTCGATCCCGCCATGATAGCCGCCGGGCACGCCCTGGTAGATGCGCTGCGCCCCGAACAGGCCCCGGATGTGGCCGACGAGCGGCCAGCGGATCGGCTCCAGCCAGCCGGTCGCGTCCGTGCCCTGCGCCCGCGCTGCGGCGATGCGCGCGAGCTCGGCCGGGCGGCGCGCATCGAAGCGGGGCGGGCGGTAGGGCGCGTTCACCCGCTCGATCCGCCAGGCGCGCGCCGCCACGGCGAGCGGCGCCTCGACCTCCGTCCCGTCGCGAAGCGTCGCGACCAGGCTCCCCGTCGCTGGCGCGTCACGGTCCAGCCCGACCATGAACCGTCCCCCGGATAGCGCCGCGGGCGTCTCCTGCGTCCCCGATCGCAGCCGCAGCGCCACGACGTCGCCGCGCACCGTGCCCCGAAGCAGTCCGCCCTGCGTAGCCGCGCCGTCCCAGACGACGGGCGCCGAGGCCTGCGCCGCCGCCAGCGCGAACGCCGCGATCAGCAGCCGCATCGGCCTGGCCTCAGCGCGGCGCCATCTGTTCGCTGGCGATCTGGGCGGTGGCGTACGCCTCCTGCCGCCGCACGTTCCAGTAGCGCAGCTCCTCCAGCGGGATGCGCGCGCCGGAGACCGCGCACATGACGTGATCGCCGGGCGACAGCACGCGGAAGCCGTTCGCCATGTAGTAGAGCCGCGCCGGGCGATCGGTGTTGGACATCAGCATCGTGCGTTACTCGCTACAGCAGGGTCGGCTGGCCCGGCGCGGGTGCCGCGCGCGGGCGCGCGGGCCGGGGCCTCGCATAGGCGGCAGCGTCCCGGCCCTCAACCGTCACGTCCACCGCCTGGCTGTCACGGAAGCGTAGCGTCAGCGCCCCTGCCGCGCGCGCGGCCGCCGCCCCGATCAGCGTCGCGCCGTCGCGCGTGGTCACCCGGGCATAGCCGCGATCGAGCACGGCGTCGGGATTGAGCGAGGCCAGCACCCGCGCGTCCGCCCGCCATCGCGCCCGCGCGCGCTCCAACCGTCGGTCGAGCAGCGCCGGGCGCAGCACCGCCGCGATCCGCTCCAGCCCGCCCCGCGCCACCCCGACGCGCCGCTCCAGCCCGCGGTCGAGCCGCTGACCCCAATCGTCGGCCCGCTGCCGCTGCGGCCCGAGCAGCCGGTCCCGCGTCGGCAGGCAGCGGGCGAGCGCGTCGAGCCGCTCGCGTCCGCGCTCCTGATAGCGCCGGGCGCAGCGCGCGATGCGGGCCGCGTGCGTGTCCAGCTGGAGCCGAAGGTCGGCCAGCACCGGCACGGCCAGCTCCGCCGCCGCGGTCGGCGTCGGCGCGCGCAGGTCGGCGGCATGGTCGCACAGCGTAGTGTCGGTCTCGTGCCCCACCGCCGAGATGACGGGAATCGGCGAGGCGGCGACCGCACGCACCACCGCCTCCTCGTTGAACGCCCAGAGGTCCTCGATCGAGCCGCCGCCGCGCGCGACGATGACCAGATCGGGCCGCGTCTCGGCCGGCATCGCGCCAAACCCGGCGAGCGCGGCGGCCACCTCCTCGGCCGCGCCCTCGCCCTGCACCTTGACCGGCCAGACGAGCACATGGGTCGGGCAACGGTCCCCCAGCCGATGCAGGATGTCGCGGATCACCGCGCCCGTCGGCGAGGTCACCACGCCGATCGTGCGCGGCAGGAAGGGCAGCGCCCGCTTGCGCGCCCCATCGAACAGCCCCTCGGCCGCGAGCTGCGCCTTGCGCTTCTCGAGGAGCGCCATCAGCGCGCCCGCGCCCGCCAGCTCCATGCGCTCGATCACGATCTGGTACTTCGACCGGCCCGGATAGGTGGTGAGCCTGCCGGTCGCGATCACCTCCGCCCCGTCCTCCGGCCGAAAGGCGAGACCGGCCGCCGCCGTGCGCCAGATCACGCCGTCGATCACCGCGTCCTCGTCCTTGAGGCAGAGATAGCAGTGGCCGGACGCGACGCGCTTGAAGCCGGAGATCTCGCCCCGGAGCCGAACGTGGCCGAACTCGCCCTCGACCATCCGCTTCAGCCGGCCCGACAGCTCGCTGACCGACAGGGCTAGCGCGTTGTCGCCCGGTATCGGCTCGGCTACGAGCCGCGCGGCTTCGGGAAAGGCGTCCGGCATGAATGTCCTGTTGATCGGCGGCGGCGGGCGCGAGCATGCGCTGGCGTGGAAGCTTGCGCAATCGCCCGGCCTAGATAGGCTCTACGCCGCGCCGGGCAATCCAGGGATCGCCCGCCACGCCATTCTGACGGAGCTGGATGTTGCCGATCACGCCGCGGTGGCGCGCTTCTGCCACGCCCGCAACATCGACCTGGTGGTAATCGGCCCGGAGGCGCCGCTGGTTGCGGGGCTCGCCGACGACCTGCGCGCAAAGGGGCTGGCGGTGTTCGGCCCGTCCCGGGCGGCGGCGCAGCTCGAAGGCTCCAAGGGGTTCACCAAGGACCTGTGCGCGCGCGCCGGCATCCCGACTGCGGGCTTTGTCCGCGCGGCCGATCGCGAGACGGCCGTGGCGGCGCTAGACCGCACCTTTCGCCTGCCCGTGGTGGTCAAGGCCGACGGGCTGGCCGCGGGTAAGGGCGTGACGATCGCCGGGACACGCGAGGAGGCCGTGGCCGCGCTCGATGCGATCTTCGCGAGCGGCGGCGAGGCAGTGGTCGAGGAGTTTCTGGAGGGCGAGGAGGCGAGCCTCTTCGTCCTGACCGACGGTCTCGCCGCCATCGCCTTCGGCACCGCCCAGGATCACAAACGCGTCGGCGAGGGCGACACCGGCCCCAATACCGGCGGCATGGGCGCCTTCAGTCCCGCGGCGAACCTTTCGCCCGAGCTGGAGGGTCGCGCGCTGGCGGAGATCGTCGCGCCGACGCTCGACGCCATGGTCGCGGCCGGCACGCCCTTCTCCGGCGTCCTCTACGCCGGGCTGATGCTGACCGCGAGCGGCCCCAAGCTGATCGAATACAACGCCCGGTTCGGCGACCCGGAATGCCAGGTACTGATGGCCCGGTTCGAGGGCGACTTGCTCGCCGCGCTGGACGCCGCGGCGCGCGGCCGGTTGGGCGAGCTGCCGCCGCAGCCCTTCTCGGCCGACGCCGCGCTGACCGTGGTGCTGGCGGCCGAGGGATACCCCGGACCCGCGCGCGGCGGCGGGCGGATCGGGGGGATCGAGGCGGCGGAGGCGACCGGCGCGGTCGTGTTCCAGGCGGGCACACGACAGGATGGTGACGTGCTGGTCGCATCTGGCGGCCGCGTGCTGGCGGTGACCGCCACCGGCCCGACCCTGGCCGACGCCCATGCCCGTGCCTATCGGGCGGTCGATGCGATCGACTTTCCCGACGGCTTTCATCGTCGCGACATCGGGGCGCGCGCTTTGGACGCGACACGATAGGGAACGGCCGATCTAGCCTGCGCTAAGCCGATTAGACCTCGCCCGCGGGCACGTAGCGGACTAGATCGGCGGCCATGAGCCAAGCCGCCGCGCCGTCCGCCGTCTCCACTCCGGGGGCAAGCCTCGTCCCCGACACGACCGAGCTGTTCACCGCCGCGCACCTCCTCTGGATCCTGCTGTTCGCCGCAGCCGTGCTCGCGCTGATCGTCTGGGGCATGCGGCAGAAGGCGCGCCGCCGGGCCGCCGAGCGGGAGGTGGAGGAGCACAACGCGCAGCTGCTCGCCGCTCCGCCGCCGGCACCCGCCCCCGTCGCTCCACCGCCGCCGCCTGTCGCGGCACCCATTCCGGCTCCGGTTCCGGTCCCGCCACCCGTTCCGGTTGCTCCGCCCGAGCCCGCTCCCGCCGCGCCCATCGCGTCGGAGCCCGACGTGGTCCCGCTCGGCCCCGCGCCCGCGCAGGCCGCGGTCGGCCCGGCGGACGGGCCGGTCACCCAGCTCAAGGGGCTTGGCCCCAAGGTCGCCGCCCGCCTGGCCGAGCTCGGCATCACCACCGTCGGCCAGATCGCCGCGCTGAGCGACGACGAGGCGAGCGCGCTCGACGCGCGCCTCGGCACCTTTTCCGGCCGCATGACCCGCGACCGCTGGCTCGAACAGGCGCGGTTCCTGGCTGCGGGCGATCGCGCGGGCTTCGAAGCCGTGTTCGGCAAGCTGAGCTGAGATTTCCATGCTCTTCGGTCCGTCGCCCCAGGCTTGACCCGGGGTGCAACTCACTCTCTGGTGCAGCGCTGGCGGCTCCTTGGACCCCGGCTCAGGGCCGGGGTGACGAAGAGCTCTATCAACGAGTCCGCGGCTCGCAGCGGTGCGAGCCTTCCACGACCCCGCGTCGCGCTTGCCACGCCGTTGGTCGGCGCGTGATCTGAGCGCCGATGCCCCTCACCTCGCTCGCGCTCGTCGTCCTCGCCGCGCTGATCCACGCCACTTGGAACCTGCTCGCCAAGCGCGCCGCGGATGCGGGCGCGGCGTTCGTCGCGGCCTATACCTTCGTCGCCTTTGTCGCCTACGCGCCCTGGATGGGGTGGCTGCTGTTCCACGGCGGTGTGACATGGAGCCTGCCCGTGGTCGCCTGCCTCGCCGCGAGCGGGCTGCTCCACCTCGTCTACAGCCTCGCCCTGCAGCGCGGCTACCGCGTGGCGGACCTGTCGGTCGTCTATCCCGTGGCGCGCGGAACGGGTCCGCTGGTTGCGTCCCTGGGTGCGTTCCTCCTTCTGGGCGAGCGGGCCAGCCTGGCCGGGTTGCTCGGCCTCGCCGCGGTCGTAGGCGGAATCGCGTTGATCGCGACCGACGGTCGGCTGGCGAACTTCGCCCGACCCGGAGCCACGCGCGGCGTCCGATGGGGCATCGGAACGGGCGTGCTGATCGCGCTCTACACCGTCACCGACGGCTGGGGCGTCGTGGCGCTAGGCATTCATCCGGTCGCGCTGGAATGGTGCGCGAACGCGATGCGCCCCTTCCTTCTCGCTCCCGCCCTCCTTCGCGACCCCGCGCGGGCCAGGTCGGCGATGCGCGGGCACTGGCTCGAGGCGGTCGGTGTCGGCCTGTTGGCGCCCTTGGGGTACATCCTGGTGCTGACCGCGCTCCAGCTCGGGGCGCCGCTCCATGTCGTCGCACCGACGCGCGAGCTGTCGATGATGGCCGGCGCGCTGCTCGCCTACCTGATCCTGCGCGAGCCCGTCGGCCCAGCCCGCCTCGGCGGCTGCGGGCTGATGGTGCTGGGCGTGGCGCTGCTCAGCCAGGGCTAGGCGGCCGCGCGGCCGCAAGCTAGCCTGTCCCGAAAGGGGACTCCGATGCGATTCTTTCACGCCGCGCCCGAGCCGCGGCCCCGCACGCTGTTGGCGCTGGAGGTTGGCGGCTTCCGCCTGTCGCTCACCCGAACCGGATCGGCCGCTGGCCCTGCTCAGGCCCGCCCGTTCGGCGTGGGCGCTTTCACCGGACTGGCGGTCGCGACGCTGGCGCTGGCCGGCGCGAGCGCCGCGCCCCGGCCCGAGGCGCTGACCCGCTACACGGTGTCCGTCGACGTACCGGCGCCCGTCGCACGCGTCGTCCGGCCCGCCCCGCGCCCCTCGCCCGGCCGGGTCTCCAGCAAGGCGGTGGCGGCGGCGGCCCCGGTCGACGCCCCGTTCGAAGGCGCGGACGCCCCTTACGTCGCGCGCGCCATGGCGACGGGTGCGTTCCAGGAGTGGATGGGCGCGGACGGACAGCTCCGCTTCCTTACCGCCGGTCCCGCCCGCACCGAAGGCGTACGCACCTGTCGCGACCTCGCGCTCCTGATCCGGCTGGCCGAAGGCGGCAGCCGGGTCCGCTCCGCCGAACGCTGCACCACCGAGCCGGTCAACGACGCTGCGACCGCCCCAGAGCCGACCCCGATCCCCGAAGAATAAGCTGTCTTACACGTCGGGGTCGTGCCAGCGCGGACGGGTGAGCAAGCTGCTTCTCTCCATCCGGTGCGCGGGCCGGCTCCGCTAGAGCGTCCGTCAGCGTCACAGCCAGGCCAAGGGGCCGATGCAATGTGACCTTGTGTGACCTTTCGCGCCCCGGCTACGCCGCGCTCACCAGCAGCTTGTCGATCCGGCGGCCGTCCAGGTCGACGATCTCGAACCGCCAGCCCTGCTCCACGAACGACTCGCCCTCGCCCGGCAGTCGCTTGAGCGCGGCGAGCGCCAAGCCGGCGACCGTCGCATAGTCACGGTCCTCCGGCAGATCGATGCCGAGCCGGTCGGCCAA